>Ga0209295_1000040_pt1 | contig 253023 bp, 233 predicted proteins | sample Porto_5metaG_FD_187428 | JGI IMG/M metagenome (GOLD analysis project Ga0209295, IMG submission 187428) | Marine algal microbial communities from Porto, Portugal - Porto_5 metaG (SPAdes) (version 2) | ecosystem: Host-associated > Algae > Red algae > Unclassified | place: Portugal: Porto...
CAGGTCGACCATCTCAAAAACCTCGTGGAGGACAAATAACTATCTTGATCGAATCTACTAATAAAACAGACTTTTTAGAGTGGATGATCTCTCATAACATGACCAAAAATGGTGATATTATCTTTTACAAGAGAGATAATATGTCCAGCCTTAAAACCATAACATTTAATGAGGCGTATTGCCTAGATTATATGGAAGATTTTGATGCTGTTAGTGCACAACCCTTAAAAACAAGAGTTATAATTTCTGCTAAAGAAATTAGTGTAAAAGGAACAACCTATACAAATAATTGGCCAGCAAAAATGTAATAGCAAGATTATTTTGAAATATTAGTTAAAGCTAATTAAATCCATTATCTAATAATAATTAGTGCGGTTAAGGTCTATCTATGTCTATACTTAAACAAGAAAAAAAGCATTAACCCATTTAATAACAAAATATTAAGTACAAATAAATCAATTGTAAAATAATCTAAAAACATAAAAATCACGTAATACAGTAAAGGACGTTTATTAATCAATAAACTTAAGTTTAAACAACCAACTAAGACTATGGCATTACAAAACACAACAACAATATATGTCGCAGGAACAGAAATTACTGCATTTAAATCACTACAACTACATCAAAGTATAGATACTCATCACAGACTAGAGCTTGTCTGTCGCATGGATGTTTTAGAAAATTTAACTCAAGCACTCGGTGAATCTAGTAAGAATTACTTAGGAGAAACCATAACAATTCAAACATCAGCTTTGGGGTCTTTTAGTGGTTATGAAGCCTTAGAATTTAAAGGGATTGTCTCACAAATAACCACTATTAAAGGTCACGAAGCTAGTTCTGGTGACGAAGTTGTCATTACAGCATTAAGTCCAACTTTTATAGCAGACGATGGTCCACATTATGCCTCTTATAACGATTTATCATTGGCAGAAATATTAGACCGTACCTTTAGCGACTATGATAGATCTAAATTAGAAGTACAAATACAACCCAATAATAGTGCTACCCTACACTACTCTGTTCAAAACGGTGAAAGTGCATACAGTTATGCTAGTCGTCTAGCAGCGCAATATGGTGAATGGTTTTATTATAATGGTTCTAAATTAATCTTTGGAGCACCAGAAGAGGAAGAATTAACGTTGACTTATGGTTTTGATCTTAAAGAATACAATCTAAACCTTACACCACAGTCGTATAATTATAAATTTTATGCTAACGACTACTTACTAAACGATGTGCACGAAAAAGACGCTAAAGACATTAGTTCTGGCGCCAGCGGATATAGTGGTTTTGTCTCTAGTAAATCAGATAGCATCTATACTAAAGAAACCAAAGTATGGCACAACTTATATAATGATCCGCAAGCAAAACAAAGATTAGACTCCAGCATAGAATTACAGAAAAAAGCTATCGAAATGCAACAGGTAAAACTGAATGGTATTAGCGATAATCCTGGTGTAAAATTAGGAAATATTGTAACTATTGAAGGCGCAAATTATAGAGTAGTAAACATCACGCATAGTAACACAGAAAATGGCGATTATGAAAACCGTTTTGAAGCAGTAACTGCAGATTTTGATGCTTATCCTAACACCAACATTAATGCCTTCCCTAAAAGTGACACACAAACCGCTATAGTGATGGAAAATGCAGATCCTGATGGTTTGGGTAGAATACGTGTACAAATGCCTTGGCAAAAAATAACAGGAGAAATGACACCTTGGATACGTATTGTAACCCCTCATGCAGGTGGAGAAAAAGGCTTTCATTTTATTCCAGAAATGGGTGAAGAAGTCTTAATAGGCTTTGAAGGCGGTAATGCAGAGCACCCGTATATGTTAGGTAGTTTATACAATGGTGGAGGAAAAGCAAGTGCTTTTCAAAGCAATTCAAACGCTATAAAAGCATTACAAACTAGAAGCGGTAATAAAGTAGTAATGAATGATGATGATGGCAGTATTACTATCGCAGATCCATCCGGTAATGTCATAGTCATGCAAGGTAATGGCGAAATTGTAATACAAGCCCCAAACAAACTAACTTTTGCCTCCAAGGATATTAATATAATGGCGGGTAATAGTATTAATATTATAGCTAAGCCAAATGAAGAAGGTGGTGGTGTCGGAACAATGAGCATATATGCACAAAGAGATCTAGGGATTCATGTCGCAGACGAAGGTTTAGGTATAAAAGCTAATAAGGACGTTACCATTACTAGCCAAACAGCTAGTGCTAATCTTAATGCTAAAACGGATGCTAACATCAAAGGAGAAACAAGCCTAAATTTAGATGGTGACAAACTAAATATTACTGGAGGTAGTAAGATTAAAATAGAATCATCTGACACGGATATTTTATAACATTCTAAAAAAAACACTATGCCAAATGATTTAGAATACGTCGTAAAAGACGCCATAATGATGTGTGATAAAGGCGCTGCACCTGCACCTTTTACACCTACATCAAATACCCATATAAAAATTAATGGCTGTTTAGTAACTACTAAAGCAGACAAAGCCCCAATGACCAATATTCCGCCTTTTGGAGCCTGCTCTTTAAAAAACGGAAACCCTTGCACACCAGCAACCACAAATTGGTCAGACACCTATAAAGTAAAAGTAAAAGGGCAAGAAACTATACTTTTTAAAAGTAAAATACCTTGTAGTACAGGTGGTAAAATAGAGTTTATTACTAGTGGACAAGTACCATTACCTCCTGAAGAATATGACAAACTTTTAGAAGAATATGGTGAAGAGGAAGATTCTGGTTGGGGCTGGTGGGACACTGCAGAGCTTATACCTGTAGTAGGTAACATTATAGGTATGGTACGTGAAGGGTCCAAAGGTAATTGGGGTATGGTGGCTCTAAACGCAGGGTTTTTAGTATTAGACATCGTTACATTGGGGACAGCATCTGTTGGTACAGCTGCTGCTAAAGGCGCCATCAAAGGCGGTATTAAAGTTGCTGCTAAAAAAACAGCACAAAAAGCATTACAATCCGCTGCTAAATTAGGCACCAAGCAAGGCTTAAAAACAGCTGGTAAAGGGTTTGCTAAAGCAGCAGCTAAAAAAGTGGATGATCTCGCTGTTAAATATGGTAAAGTATGCGTATTTGCCTGTTTTACAGCAGGTACTAAAATAGCAGTAAAAGAAGGACATAAAAATATAGAAGATGTAAAAGTAGGTGATCTAGTTTGGGCATATAATGAGGAAACGAGTGAAAGCGATTTAAAACCAGTGCTTAACACCATGCAAAAAGAAATTGATACTACTATAGAGCTTACCTTAGGCGGTGAAGTTATAGAAACCACCGCAGAACACCCTTTTTACACACAAAGTGGTTGGAAAGATGCTGCCGACCTTACTTTAAAAGACGAAGTAAAAACCAAAAATGGAAAATGGCAACGCATAGAAGCCACAAATTTCTTGTACTCTAACAAAAAAGTATATAACTTTGAGGTAGCAGATTGGCATACGTATTTTGTTGGTACTTGGGAGTGGTTGGTGCATAATGCTCGACCTTGTTTGAGTAAGATAAAGCATTTACCACCATGGATAGGTCGAATGTGGAAAGGGAATTATTTCAATTTTATCAGAGAAGGATTTTACAAAAGACTTGGTGGATTTAATGAAGTAGTACTTGCTTCAGGAAAAAGATTAGATAGTTATATACCTGGTCTGGAAATTGTATCTAGAAAATTCACACAATTAGGCAAGGTATCTGTTGATACAGCAAAAGGATATATAGATGAGTTAGTGACTAAATACCCACCTGGTGAATTAATAAAAGAAACAACAAGAAATGCAGACGCTATTGCGCAAGGAGGTAAAGAATTAGCAGGTGATATGATTTTAGAAGTACCTAAGCAGACTAAAAAAATAGCGAGTGAAGTTTTAGAGCACGCAACTGATAACATGGTCAAAATCAGAGATACAGCAGGAAATATATTAAATCCATTTTAAAAAAAACATGATTATAAAATATCAATCTTATTGGGCTTCAGCTAAGAGGTTACAGCCAGAAAGAGCAACTTTAACAAGGCTAGACATCGTTAATAAAACTAAATTCAAACAAGATTTTTTGGATAAAAAAATTAATTGTGAAGATGTAGCACGTCACAATCATGAGAAAGGTTTATTATATGAGTTTTCTATTTTCGAAATTGAATCAGATAGTTTTCCTAATGTCTACATTGCCATAAATCATAAAAATAAACATGTAGGTGTCAACTTTATAGATCCGGGTGGAAGAAATTATCTTAAATATATTTTTACAGAAGTAAAACCTAAAGAAGAGCTTTTTTTAAGTGAAATATGGTATTATGACTTCGACAAAGAAGATAATGATAAAGCAGATTACCGTATTCATTTTGTATTCAACAATGAAGGAAATGTATCAGCTAGAAAATATGATGATAAAAATCAAAAATTTTCAGATTTTGAAAGTAAAGAACCTATGGATCCATCTGTACTTTATGAGCGATATCCTGAATTTGGAAAATATGAAGGTATTATACGATTAGAGAGAGACATTCCTATTTTAAAAGATAATGTAAGAACATATGTTTATAAAGATGGTAACCGCTACTATAAAGATAAAGATGGTAATTTAATTGAAGATAATTAATCGTCAAATTATATTTAAAAAATAACAAAAGACTATGCTAACGTATAGTCTTTTTTATTATTAAAATCAGGAACAACTTGGCAACGCATAGAAGCAACAAATTTCTTGTACTCCCACAAAAAAGTCTATAACTTTGAGGTAGCAGATTGGCATACGTATTTTGTTGGTGCTTGGCAGTGGTTGGTGCATAATACACAACCTTGTTTCTCAACCATGATGAGAGAGTCACAAAAGTGGTTTCAAAACATTATGCGTGGTAAAAGTTATAATAACCTAATAAATGCTTTTACGGAAGAACTCGCAGAATTAGCAGGAAAAGAATTTTCTTCTGAAGTTTTTGTGAAATTGGCAAAAGGAGGAACCAAAAGTGGTAAAGGTTATATTGATTCTTTTATTGATTGTATAGGTATGATTGAGCGTAAAGCAACAGACTTATCTAAAGTAACAGTGCAAACAGGTAAAAACTATGTAAACGATGCTGTTAAATATGTTAATGCTACAGTAAAAGAAACAGGAGAAGAATTAGAAGAAAGAGTCATATTACAAGTTGAAAATATGAAAGGTGTCTCTCAAGAAGTATTAGACCATGCTGCAAAAAAAGGAGTAGAAATTATTGATGATATAACTACATTATTTTAAATTATGAATTATAAATTCAGAGAATATAATTGGATATTAAAAGTCATGCTCACTGAAGAGTATACTATTGACAATATTTTAACACGCTATTTAAATAACAAACCTTCTGTAGAGCAAAAAAAAATATTAAAAAAATCAGAAGAATGGGCTAAATATGCTTTTAAAAATGAAAGTCAATATTATGTTACTTTCTACAATGAAGAAAATAAGCCTTTTGTTTGTGTGAATTTCAAGAAAATAAGTATAAATCTAACCTTTTTAGAATACAATAAGAACAATGAATTAGTAGAACATTTAAGAATGGTATATGACCGTTATGACATTATGCATTGGCTTGATAAAGATGAATACAAACCTCATTTAAAAAACAAGCTATTCTTAAAGCAGATAGAAGTTTTTCATGAAAATGAAAAAGAAAAGAATACTTATAAAGCATTATTTATTCAAAAAAAGAAAATAATGAGAGTTTCAACAACTAAAATGAATAAAGATGCAAAAACTTATAGTAATGAAAAAAAGGACACAAAAGTTAACCTATCACATAACTTTACAGCCCCTCCTAAACATTATTTAGATTATGAGCATCTTTTTGATTATCATGAAATTTTAAAACCAGAATATTTAGACGTTCCTTTAAATCATAAAGACTACACTTATAAAGATGGTAATTTAATTGAAGATAATTAATCTTCAAATTATATTTAAAAATTAACAAAAGACTATGCTAACGTATAGTCTTTTTTATTATTAAAATCAGGAACAAATGGGCAACGCATAGAAGTCACAAATTTCTTGTACTCCCACAAAAAAGTCTATAACTTTAAGGTAACAGATTGGCATACGTATTTTGTTGGTACTTAGAAGTGGTTGGGCAGGTGCAAAAATTGGTGCTATTATAAGTACTGCCATTTGTCCTGGTCTTGGTACTGTTATTAGAGGAATATTAGGTGGTGGTATTGCAGGAAGCATGTCGGGAAAAGCATTTGCTGGATGGCTTTAATTAAGTGATTTTACAAAAAAGATAATATGGGGATTTTTAAAAGCATATTTTCTTTAGGTAAGAAAAAAGAAACCTCTCTTGAGGGTTCTAAAATTATTAGAGCAGAATATAAAGATTCAAAATATTTTAATAAAAAAATTATTCGCGTAAATGAAAGGATAGAAGGAGATAAAATTAATGAAGAAAAATAATTAAAAAAATCATAATACACTCATTCCATCTCATTATTCAGGAACTTATTCGATTCAAGAAAAAAAGATTTGCCAACACCATATAAAATTAATTGCTAGGTCACTGCCAACTTACGAAGATTCCTGCAGAATATTCTATCTGTGATTTATTTACTAAATTAGTTGCTTAACTACGTAACTAATCATACACAAAACCGTTAGCAAAAATTAAAAAATGAAGTACTTATTATTAAATATCTTATCAATTTTTATACTATGCTCTTGTAGCACAGAAGATCCAGACTCTAGAACTAAAGGAAAATCAATATTTGGTTATAAACATGGAGAATGGAAAGGTTACTATTTCGATAAAACCTTAAAACAAACCGTTAATTTTAGTTGGGGAGAAATGAGTGGAGATTATATATCTTATCATCAAGTAAATATGTTGAAAGATAGATTGAATTTTAAGGTTACTAAAATCAATAAAATGGAAAAGGGTGAAATTATATCTTCAGAAACGAAGATTAGAAATCCTCATAACCAATTTTATATGAAAATGGATTCAATAACCCATCTACCTATCCACGAAATAGGCTATTTCAAAAATGGAAAACCAGAAGGAAAATTTATAACATACGATACAAATGGTCATTATGAAGAAAAGACATATAAAAACGGTATTGTTATAGGTGATATATTAGAATATAATTATAATGATAAATTATATAAAAAAACAAAAACAGTTAATGGCGAAAAAAATGGATTATCGTTGACTTACAGAAATGATGGTTCTGTTATATATTCTACTAATTATTTAAACAATATGCAAGATGGTGAACAAAAAAGGATTCACCCTAATGGGAAAGTGGATTTCATAAAAAAATTCAAAAAAGGGAGGTTGATAAATGAGACTTATTTTGATGAAAATGGTAATGTAATTACTAAATAAACATTTGCTAACAAGAGCTATGATTAATACAAGGTTTGTTGCTTAACCCAAAGTTTAATATATTTTATAAAGTTCGCTAATTTTTTAAATTTGGCTTTAAAACCAAAAAGATAAAACAAAATAATAAAGTTTTGGCTAAGTGCTTAATCTAAAGCTCACTACTTTTAATTCCAGTAATAACCATAACCAAGACGTTGCCAAAAATATGAGAAAAACGCTATCAATAATATTAATCGTACTTACGTTTGGACTTGCAAAAGCTGAAAGTTTATTTACAGCTCAATATCCTGACAAAATTATTTACAATGGAACAGAGTATAATTTAAACTCTAATCCATTAGAACCATATTTTGACAAAAACCCTGAAAATAGACCAACGATGATATCAACAGCTTTATGGCGTGGATATGTTGGGTATTTTGAAATCATTGAAAACGAATTATATCTGACTGATATGAAAATACCTATTAATCATACTGATGATGATGGGAACCATAAGATAAAATGGGTTTCAATTCATAGAATGTATTTCCCAAAACAAAAAAAAGTAAAAATCGATTGGTATAGTGGCATTTTGATTTTGCCACACGGAAAAAGGATTAAATATGTTCATCAAGGTTATGCGTCAACTTACAGTAAATACTGGCTTCTCGAAATTGAAAATGGAATATTTAACGAGGCTCGAAAATATAATAATAATGAATTTGTAGAGTTCAAAAAACGTCAATTTGAGGTTTTTGAAAAAACAGAAGAATATAAAAAACTGTATGCAGAATTAAAACAAAATGATAAATACAACGATGATGAATTTATAAAATCTTTTATTTCCGATTTTGTAATAAACTATACGACAAAATTTTTAACGGAATAAAATGCTGTAGGCAACACCATATAATTTATTGCTAGTGCTAGCTTAATTACGAAAATCCTCTCGGATTTTCTATTCGGTTTGTATTTGCTAAATTACGTGCTTAAAACACGCAACAAACCATATACAAACACGTTTTACACAAGCGAAAAAATGAACGAGAAACACGATATTGAAATTTATTCGAAACTTGAATCTGGAGCTTCATTCTTTCTTCAAGAGTCATTTAATTATATACACATTGCATTATCTTATGAATATGCAGGAATATTATTCTCTCAAAAAATAGATAAAATTGAACCTTCTATAAAAGATAGAGAAATGACAGATTTTTTAGATGTTCCTGAAAATCCTGTTGAACTTTTACAAGCGCAAATTCCGAATGTTTTGACAGAAGAAACATCGAAGTTAATGTTTCAAGCTTGGGAAAAGTCACAAATAGAAGCTGAAAATGGAAGTTATAATTTCAAGTTAAGCCATAGAATTACAAACATAGAAATATTAGGACACATTAACAATTTAGGTTTTTTCTTTGAGACTTTAATTAATAGACATTTGCTTTTTTTAAATCAAACAAATAAAATTGACAATTTCAGTTATACAAGGATTTCAAAAGCGAGAATAATTGAAAGAGTTATATATATCTTCAAAGATGAATTAAAAGAAAATAAAATTCATTTGAACGAAATTGTAAGTCTTTTTAACTTGAGGAATAAAACTGTTCATTTTACACCAGATAATGCCAACGCTTTAAAACCAAAACTTTCTGAATTAATTCAGATTTGGAAACAGTGTATAAAGATTATTGAAAAATTAGAAAAAGCTGAAAAATTTAATGAAGAAAAATTTTCTGAAAGATTAAATAATAATATGAATTATATTAAAGAACGTTGGAATTAAAGCCAGTGTACAACAAAGCACCACAGTAAAAAACAAGTAAAAACCCACTCACGTTTAGCTAAATTACTTCTATAAAAACCTTAATAAAATAATCCTGATTTTACATTCGTAAAAACTTTTGTTAATAGTATATCACATATTGCTATTAGCACTAATATTTTATGCTTTCCTTTTGCGACTTGCCACTCATTAATTACTTTGCATGACTTCATGTATTTACAGCCATTAAAACGCCTCATAAATTATAAAAGTAATACCGTAAAAATCACATATAACAAGGGATAATTCTGGTCTATTTTGCCATAAAACCAAAAATCAAACTAAACACCTAATAAACAACTCCTTAAGACATCTATCAAAGTAGGTTATAGCGTGGTTATAGCATGGTTATAACGTACTTATAGCAAGCTTATAGTATAAATTAAGTAAACCACTTATAACTTAGCGTAATGCATAACACAATAATTTAAACATATAGCGTTAAACCGCATATAATGTATACCTAATCCCAGCCTACTTATAAAAAACCTAACAAATTTTATATTAGGTTGTTGTTGTTATTAATTAATTAGCAAAAACATAGCTGTGTATAAAACATAATACAAAGTATCGCGATAATAAAACATCAAGACAATTTCAAAAAAACATTAATACTGTGTACAAATCCCCAACTAGCACTCGTTTGTAAATAGTACTCTTTAAAGTAAAATTAAAGCAATCTAAATGTTTAGATCACTTTAATATTTTTAAATAATAAACAGAAAATGGTAATCAAAGCCTTCCCTCGTGCAACAAATCCATAACTCTAGTGTACTTAAGTAAAATCTGTTTAATTGTCTTAAATATTTTAAATGTTTTAAGTCATTACACGATGTCTCAGAAATATAAAATCACACAAAATAACTTTTTTAAAAAGACACCAAACAAGTTGCTGCTTAAAAAAAACGGCTAAAATTTAAGACCTAAAATCAACACACCATAGCACTTTAAATAAAAAACAAACACACTTAAACAGATATTATTACTGTTTACCTATATAAATCTTATTCACTCAACATAATCAGTAACTTATAAAAATGCCGATAATGGCAATTAATTTTTCAAATATTTTTTATGGCTTTTAAAGCAAAACTTAAAGTAGGAGGTCAAGAGTACAACGTATTAAATTGTTCTTACGAATTACACCAAGAAACAGACGCAACAGGAAGACCATCTTCTGTAACAAGAGGAGGTAAAATTAAATTAACAGTAGAGTCTACTGCAGACGTTAGTCTTTCTGACTGGATGTTTAACAACTTTGAACGTAGAGATGGATCTATAGTATATTTAAAAAGAGATAGCGAGTCTACTTCAAAAGAATTAAAATTTACAGAAGGTTATATGGTTAAATACCGTGAAACTTTTGATTCTACAGGCAGAAACCCAATGGCTGAAACTTTTGTAATATCTGCAAAAGGTATTGGTATTGGTAATGGAGAACACCTTAATGAGTGGGTATAAACCAGTTAGTATAGTTAACCAAATAAAAAGGGATGCTTTGGCATCCCTTTTTTTATTAATAAAACAAATACAATTAAACAACCCCTTCCACCCCTTTTAACTTGACAGTCTAAAATATTATTTTCAAACACACCATAAACAAATTAATTCACAGTAAGATAATCTTCTAAACAACAGCACTATAAATTTAGAAACAAACAACAACACTACACTTTATCGAATAAAAAAACTTTTTAACGAAAAAAGACACGCGTATTCAATTACGTTTTATAATTTTAGGGTATGCCACTAATGGCTTTTAAACTTTTTTTATTAATTAAATATTTATTATTATGGCTTTTAAAGCAAAACTTAAAGTAGGAGGACAAGAGTACAACGTATTAAATTCATCTTACGAATTACACCAAGAAACTGATGCAACAGGAAGACCATCTTCTATCACTAGAGGTGGAAAAATTAAATTAACTGTTGAGTCTACTGCAGATACAAGTCTTTCTGACTGGATGTTCAACAACTTTGAGCGTAGAGACGGATCTATCGTATTCTTAAAAAGAGATAGCGAGTCTACTTCTAAAGAATTAAAGTTTACAGAAGGATACATGGTTAAGTATTTAGAAAACTTTGACTCTACTGGTAAAAATCCAATGTCAGAATCTTTTGTTATTTCTGCTAAAGGTATTGGAATAGGAAACGGAGAACATGTTAATGACTGGGTATAATAACTCCCATTATTAATAATTCATAAATTTAAAGGGAGTTGCGTATGCACTCCCTTTATTTCTTTATTCTCATTTTTAAAACCTATTCATTATGTCATTTTTAGCAAAACTTAATATTGATGATAACGAAATGAATGTATTAGAATGCTCCTTTGGTTTTCACCAAGGCGCTGATACTACAGGTCGACCATCTCAAAAACCTCGTGGAGGACAAATAACTATCTTGATCGAATCTACTAATAAAACAGACTTTTTAGAGTGGATGATCTCTCATAACATGACCAAAAATGGTGATATTATCTTTTATAAAAGAGATAATATGTCCAGCCTTAAAACCATAACATTTAATGAGGCCTATTGCCTAGATTATATGGAAGATTTTGATGCTGTTAGTGCACAACCCTTAAAAACAAGAGTCGTAATTTCTGCCAAAGAAATTAGTGTAAAAGGAACAACCTATACAAATAATTGGCCTGCAAAAATGTAATTTCTGCAAGTCCAAATCTAACACTTTCAACGTATAACTATTATATAGTTAAAGACTGTACTATTGTTTTTTAATAAACAATAATAGGGTATGCAATAAAACATGCACATACCAAACCGTATCATGGCAACGACTTAAACGCTACTTTTTGAAATGAACTACATAAAAAAAACAGATGCTTACGATATCTATATTGAACCAAGCCGAAAGACTATCGTTATCCGTCAAAAATGGAAATACATTTGGTCCGTAGCCTCAGGGTTACCAAACTGGTCATATTTAGAAAAAAAAGCATGGCATCAAAAAGCAGATAACGTTATTTGGCAACAGTGGGGAAGTAAGTTTATTTTTTGGGCTTTGTCTAAAGACCACAATAATAGCAACACGTCATTACACAAAAAAGAATTTAATCTTGAATTTGATATACAGTGGGTGACTTCAGATCAGCATTGGATAGCTAATGTTAAAAAGATAAATGCTTTAGAGGACTTTAGATCTCGTGTTAATTTAACAGAAAAAAAAATACATCTAGCACATATAGATATTAAAAGAAGAAAAGTTGGAGCTATAAATCAAAATACTGTCAAACACGAATTTGGTCATACAATTGGAGCAAACGACGAATATGGTAATGCCTATAAAAGGGCATACAATCAAACGACTTACGAATCGATTTATGTTAAAGACACAAAAGGGCTAATGAACATTGGAAACGAACTTAGAACTAGATATATCCGTGATATTGAATTAGAAGTAAATAAAATGATTCCAGGTGTAACTTTTGCAGCTTTCTTAGAGAAATGAAAACCTTACATATAATTTTAGTAAATCTATTTATATTATCGTCATGTAACAATAATCAAGTTAAGCCTAATGTAATGACTAAATCTAACAGCATTGATTCAACTTACTTTTGTTTGGAAGATTCTATTACTGTTCGTTTTTTGTCGCAAACCAATTATAAAAAAGCAATAGCCACTTGTAGATTAACTTTATTAGATAAACAAATTATTTTAAAAGGCCATGGTTATATGGGTCCAACCAGAATTTTAGCCAACTATTATTCAAGGGAAGAACATGAAAGAAATAATATCCCAATTAAAATTGTTCAATGGGGCACAAAAGATGAAGAGCATATCATTTACGTATGGTATAGAAAAGAAAAAAAGGAATGGCAACCTATTGTAGCAGAAAAGTATCATATATCAACTCAATTTTAGTATGAGTGGACCATTATAACATAAAACAATATTTGGCTCGTAATAAAAGCCTAAAAATATAACAAATCAACTCAGTTTTAATAACACAATAAGACTATGGCATTACAAAGCAACACGACTATATTTATCTCAGGAACAGAGGTCACGGCATTTAAATCAATACAATTACATCAAAGTATCGATTCTCATCACAGACTAGAGCTAGTTTGTCGTATGGATGTTTTAGAAAATCTAACTCAAGCACTCGGTGAATCTAGTAAAAATTACTTGGGAGAAACCATAACAATTCAAACGTCAGCTTTGGGTGCTCTTAGTGGTTATGAAACCTTAGAATTTAAAGGGATTGTCTCACAAATAACCACTATTAAAGGACATGAAGCAAGTTCTGGCGACGAAGTTGTCATTACAGCTTTAAGTCCAACCTATATAGCAGACGATGGACCACATTATGCCTCCTATAACGATTTATCATTAGCAGAAATATTAGACCGTACCTTTAGCGACTATGACAGATCTAAATTAGAAGTCCAAATACAACCTAATAATACCGCTACCCTACACTACTCTGTTCAAAACGGAGAAAGTGCTTACAATTACGCTAGTCGTTTAGCTGCACAATATGGCGAGTGGTTCTATTATAATGGTTCCAAATTAATCTTTGGAGCTCCGGAAACAGAAGAATTAACATTAACTTATGGTTTTGATCTCAAAGAATATAACTTAAATCTAACACCACAATCACACAACTATAAATTTTATGCTAATGATTATTTATTAAACGATGTACACGAAAAAGATGCTAAAGATATTAGTTCTGGTGCCAGTGGTTACAGTGGTTTTGTATCTAGTAAATCAGATAATATTTTTACCAAAGAAACAAAAGTATGGCACAACTTATATAATGATCCACAAGCAAAACAAAGATTAGATTCTAGTATCGAATTACAGAAAAAAGCTATCCAAATACAACAGGTAAAACTGAATGGTATTAGCGATAATCCTGGTGTAAAATTAGGAAATATAGTGAACGTAGAAGGTGCAAACTACAGGGTTATAAGTATTACTCATAGTAATAGCGAAAATGGCGATTACGAAAACAGATTTGAAGCTGTTACTGCAGAGTTCGATGCTTACCCAAATACAAACATCAATGCATTTCCTAAAAGTGGTACGCAAACTGCTACAGTTTTAGAAAATGCAGATCCAAAAGGCTTAGGTCGTATACGTGTACAAATGCCTTGGCAGAAAACAACGGGAGAAATGACTCCATGGATACGTATAGTAACACCACATGCTGGTGGTGATAAAGGGTTTCATTTTATACCAGAAACAGGAGAAGAAGTCTTAATAGGTTTTGAAGGTAATAATGCAGAACACCCTTACATGTTAGGTAGTTTGTATAATGGTGGTGCAACAGCAGGTGCTTTTCAGAGTAACGCAAATGATGTTAAAGCTATAAAAACAAGAAGTGGTCACATAATTGAATTTAATGACTCTTCATCTGCTGAAAGTATAACAATAACAGACAAGAATAATAATACTATATTCATTGATACAGCTTCAAATAACATACAAGTAATTGCGAACAACAATATAGAAATAACAGCTGAACAAACAATGACATTTAGTGCCAATAATATTAAAATTAAAGCGAATGAAAATATAGATATTTCTGCTGGGAAAGATATCAACAAAAGTATCGCAGAAAATTATAATATAATGACTAAAAACAGCACACAAATAGTTGAAGAAAAATTAACTACAGATTCTAAAAAACAAACATCTATTTCTGATGAAATCACATTAAGTAGTAATACAAAAAATCTTACACTTACTTCCGGTAAAACAGTGGATATACAAAGTAAAGAAAAAGTAAAACTCTTTTAAAATTATAATTAACAAATGGAAGAGGCACTTAAAAGTAATAATACTAAAGCTTTTGATAAAAATCATTTAACATTTAATCATAAAAAATTAAATGCTAAATACGGGTGTTCTGTACTTTTTGATGATGGTAAATCTAAGAATGAAATTAGATATAAATTAGATATTACATTTACTGGTAACATTGAAAATAAAATTAAGACATTTAGAATTACTAGAGGTAATAAAATTTATATAAACGATATAATACAGAATAACTTTATTGACAAACTAGCAATAGAAACAAGTAACTGTCTCTACCCATTACATATTAAAACTAATAGAAAAGGTAAATTAATAGAAATTCTAAATTTTGATGAAATAATTAATCGATGGGAACAAATTAAAAAAAAAATAAAAGAAAATTATAAAAGTAAATTAACCGATAACTATATTAAAGCAACTGAAAAATCATTAGTTGACAAAAAAATATTACTAGATAAAATTAGTAAAGACTGGTTTTTAAATCTTTATTTTAGTGAAATTTATAAATTTTATTCTCAAGATTTATACATAAATGAAAATTTAAAATACCCTATACTTGGTGATGTAAAACCAGTAGAGTATAAAGTAATAAGTAAAATTCAATTAAATGAGGACACTAAAGATATTAGATTAGATATTAGTGGAATTATAGATGACGATAGATCTGCATTAGATTTAGTACAAAAACTAGATACACCATATTACAAAGAGCTAAATAAAAACGAAAAATCTATGGAAGGATCTTGCAATCTAATTTATTTATTTGAGGGGAAAACAGGTGTTATTGAAGCAATAGAAGCAAATTTTGAAACTAAAACATCAGTTCCTAACAAAGTTTTAGTTAAAATGTTTTTATTAAAAAAAACAAACAGTACTAGTACTTTTACTATTGAGGATGATGAAGTAAAAAGAGAGAACAAAAAAGGATTTTGGTCAAAAATTTTCAAAAAATAAAATCGAATAATGAGTCAAAAATATGCCGTAATACAAGGAGCTTTATGCGAATGCCAATTTGGAGACTTCCCTGATAAACTAAAAGTGTTATCGCATAAAAAATATTATGCCAACGATCCAAATGGAGCTGATAAATTAATTGCCACAACTATGGAAATAGGCGGTTCTACATTTGAAAAAAACACTTTTGGACAATGCAAGTTACAACCCACAGGAAGTAGTTTTAAACCATGTCAAATTGTAGTAACAAAGTGGGATAATTTTTACAAAAATGTAGAGTTTAGTAATGGAGGGAAAATAATTTTAGAAGATAGTAAGGCTACTTGCCCAATATCAGGTAGTCCATGTATAAGTATAATAACACATGGTCAATCTATGGCAGGAAGTTCTAGCAGTGTATCAGAATCTAATGAAGAAATTCAGCATCAAATAAACCCGATGGTCAACATAAATAACCTTGACGAAATTACTGAGATCAAGGAAGTAAAACTTACTTAATTCATAAATATGCCGATAGGAATAGAAAAAATAGTAGTTATAAGAGAGGGGGTAGAACAACCTTGGAGAAGTTTCTACTTAACACCTGACTTCTCATATGAGCTTAGAGTGAAATATTTTTCTGATACACCAGAAGCAATGAAACATCAAGCTAAATGGGTATTAAAACCAAAAGACTTTGGTTTATATAGTAGTGCAGATCAAGATGGTAACACAGGAGATATAAGGTATGTTTCTATGGAAGCAAAGTTTTGTGGACCTAAACGATTTGTTATTGAAGCTTTTCTAATAGAACCAACCAATAGTTTTCCTCAACAACTTGAATTTTGGGGAAGAGCCCCTGAAAGAATCGTAAGTGCTACTTGGAGTAAAACTAATGGAGGTGAAAATATAAGAAATGAAAAAATACAATATGGTGATAACATACATCTAAATATACAAACTGAAGGATTAAATGGAGCTTTATTAGACATAGATATTTTTAATAAACGTAGTGAAAATTCAGAAGAAAAAGCAGATACTATACACGCTATAAAATGTGATAAAGGAGAAATAAATATTAACATAAAAAACACTTATTCTTGGCGTGAGTTTACTGGTTGGACAACTAGTAATAGTGGAGAAGATTTTTTTATTAAAGTTAGAGTATCAGGTAAGAGTGAGAACATTGCAGATACTAATGGTAAAGAAACACATGCAGAATTTTTAACAATAGAGGATGAAATTTCTACTCGTAATGTTGAAACACATGAAGAATCTAGACCTTTAACCGTCGGTGAAAATGAAGTAAATGTTGAGAGATATGAATTATGTCATTTTAAATCAATCGAAATAATAGATGATGGTACTACTATTTCATTGTTTGATGAAGGATTACTTTTACAAGATGACAAAGGTACTGGAGAATTTCATTTTTCAGAAACTATTCATTTCGACTTTGATGAAGACAGAATTAGAAATGACGCCAAACCTGTATTAGATGGTGTTGTAAACTTACTGTTAGATAACCCATACATACCATCAGAAATTGGAGCACATTGTGATATAAGAGGAAATAACAACTACAATGATGATTTATCTAGAAGAAGAGCTCTATCTGCATTAAATTATTTAGTAGACAAAGGTATTTCTAGAGATAAAATAATAGCCAATGGTTATGGAAAGAGAAGATTATTAATAACAGATGCTGTAAATGATGATGAGCATGAACAAAATAGAAGGTTAACAGTTCGCTTTAGAATTTCTGATGATGATGCTGAAACTATAATATTTCAAACCATTTCACCAGATATTAATAGAGGAAAAGAAATTGAAATCAACATAGGAGGATACCAAACGGACAAATGTTTAAGAGGTTCAAGTGACCAACACTCTACAATGGTTAAAATAGAAGAAATCACAAATAATGGTATACTTAGGCCTGCCGATAAAAGTGGTACAGCTTCAATTAAACACAAGGTATATTCCAATTTATCAAGTAATAATTTTATTCCTTTTAACTATATTCTACCCCATAAATCTTCCACAAACGATTTTTTATTTTACATAAATAGCTGTCGCTATTATTATAATAATGAAAAAGCCACAGTAAGGATCAAAGTATATCCAGATATTAAATGGGATTTTCATTTCTTTCTAAATTTAAGTAATTCTCCAAGTGTTAAATGGACAAACCTAGGTGGAGCCAAACATAGAGAAATGCAAGAAAAAGCAGGTAAAATAGGGGCAGAACAAAGATGGAAACAAGTAGAAGTCGATTTTGGAGTTATTCTTGAGGCACAATGGAACAAAATAGCAGAAGACAACTATGAAACCAAAGAAGAACTTACACTTACATTTGATTCTAAAATAAGAAAAATCTATAGTGTTTTTGCCCAGTTAAAAGAAATATCTTCAATTGTTACAAGTAAAACAAAAGGTAAGGCTATAGATACCCTTGGTAAAAGATTTCCTTTGGGAGTAGAAGTATTACCTCCTAATTTTTGTTTAGGTGCAGAATGGCAATTAGCCAGAGGTATAAAAAATCACAAAGAGTTAAGGGAATTAGGTACAGATATAAAATTTTATTTTAAAGCTCAACCCTTAATAGGTTTAGAGCTAACACTAGATCTTTTACAATTAGCCCTAGGAGCAACAGGACCTGCTGCACCAATATTAATAGGTATAAGAGATTGGTTAGCACCTGATGGAGATGATGATAATTTTTACATAGACATGTATGTTAACATAAAATTATTCGGAACCATCAATATAGATGATTTATCACTTGCTTATAATACAGCCTCAGACGAAACAGACCCTTCTAGAAAAGCACAATTAGACGCTTCAGCAACAATAGGAGTAACATTAGAAGCTGGAATTATGGTTAAAGCCACAGCTGCTGTAATTGTAGGAGAATTTTATGTTGAAGCTGGTGCAAGCTTTGAAGGAACGGGTTCTATTACATTTGGACACTCCTTAGTTTATGAGCAATCTGCGTTATATTATCAACCTAAATTACTTTTTGATGGCTTAATAGCTAAAGTTGAAATTAAAGCCACAGTTGGATTAGAAATCAAAAGAAGCTGGTTTTCTGGAGATTACAACAAAGAATTAGTCGACCATAATAAAGAATACAATTTAATAAGACCTTTTGATATCATTAAAAGTGTTGAAGATTTAATGGAAATAGAAACTAAAATAAAACTAATAGGATAAAAATGAAATCGATATTTAAAACTTTAATAATGTGCATTATATTTCAAGGATGTCAATCGCAATCTAATTTCGATTTAATAGAACTCTCACTTAATAAAGATAAAATTAATGATGTAATCACTAAAGATACTAAAATAAAAAAATATCCCTTAGGTAATACAAACAATGAATATATATCAACCAAAGCAGAAGAATTACTAATATTTAACAATACTAGTCTTATTGGTAGTCAAAATCCAGACAGTAATAGAGGCGTTAACGGAATAAATTTTTACTATAACAAAAAAGACAGTATTATTTATAAATATCAAGTTTTCATTTATTCTAAAGTACAGGCAGAAAAATTATTATCAGCGTTAAAATTAAAATTAGGCGAACCTAACTATACGGGTTATATGAGATTTGGAGATAAAGAAAAAGATAATTTCTCATCTCTATTATGGGAAGAAAAAGAAAATAATCGCTTGTATTTACTAAACTATTCGTTAAACGAAACTGAAAAAGCAAGACTAGAAGTAAAAAATAATTCTTCAGATATAAATGAATTAAATTTAACTGCTTCCTTTAGTTACTGGGAAGATTATTTAAAAGTTAGAAAAAGAAAAGATAATCTAAATTATACTTATCAAGATTTTTTAGATGAAAAATTAAAAAGAGATTCAAACGATGTTAGAGCTAAACTATCAAAGTAAGAAATTACATCTAAAAATGTAGATCAAAATTATGAAAGAACCTTATTATATGATTGATTTTAATGCGGCAGCTTGTTTATTCGAGATTCGAGTTAACGACCAACCTATATTAACAATGAATCTTCATGCACAAGCTTCTACTATTTTACCCATTAACTATGTTATCAATAAAAATGGCAAACAAGAAGTAACTATTAAAATGCTACCTCTTCTAGGAGAAACTCAATTATCACCAAAAGCAAAATTTAGCTTTAATATAAAATTATATGATACAGTTAAAAACTTCGAACTTAAAAATCAATTTAGTGGATTTGAGTCAAAAGAAGTAAAGGAGAAAGTTATTCCTTCAATCACTAACAAATCATTTTTCGATGCTAAAGTAAATTATAAACTTAAAAATTATTGGTTAGATGGCAAAGATATAGAAGATATAGAAGACTATAACATAAAATTAAAACATAGCTATTTAAGAATTATAAAAATTATAAAATCAGGAAATTTTGATTTGTTTTCTAAAAAATTAAAAAACAGAGAATACAACATGTCCACATCTATGTATCTAAATTCTAATGACAGTAAAAAAAGAATTACTAGTATTGTAAATAATTTAAAAAATGGTTATGACCATGTTATTTTCCCCGAAAATGTAATACCAATCATTTCTGCTTATGGAAAAAAAGTTTCGTTAAAAAAAACTAATGGAGAACCTGCCTTAGCCTTTGGCAATAAAGAGAAACAAGAACAAATAATGTTAGATATTGAGTTTTATTTCAATAAACAAACTAATTCCTTTGAAATTATATAAATTATAATTCTTTATTATATTGTAACCTATTACAGGTTGAATTTTTTTTTTTAAAACTTCATTTTAATACGATAATAATTAAAATATTCAGTTTTAATTTTATCAAAAAACTATTTAACAAGGCACATTTCCAAAAAAAATAAATAGCTTTTAAGAAACTTTGATCTAAACAAAAAAATCCCAAGACTTTATATCTTGGGATTTTTTATTGATTTGAGTATTATTAAATGCTTTTAAAACTTAAACATAACTCCAAACTGAGCAGTTTGAAAAAAGTTATTAAACACATTTAAATCAACATTTAAACTATTTGTATTACCTTCTTCACTAACTAAATCATCTCCTATATAATATGCTTCATTATTTAATGATCTATAATTAGCAACATCAGATAATACGAATGATATTGCTATATTATCCTTGACAAAATAATTAACTCCTAAATTAAGACCTACCTGAAATCCAGTTGCTTTTTGAGTATTAGATTCAAAACCACCTTCTAATTTAACATAGTCTCCACCCAACTCTCCATATACTTTAAACCTTTTTCCTAAGTCTAAAAAATAATACCTTAAAAATAGTCCTGCTGTAATAGTTTCTTCTATATTTTTTTCAGTGTCATCATCACTTTCTTCAGTGTGTTGATATGATAAGTCTAAACCTACAGCAAAATCATCACCAAATAAATAACCAGCTTTAGGATTAATTATATATTCAGACAAATCTGCTCCTGATCTTGCATCTGTATCATTACTATAACCAATCATTCCTTCTAATAATATGTTACCTTCTAAAAGGTAAAATGATGGCTCTTCTACTTCTTGAGAGTATCCTACAACAGCTATTAATAACAGGCCTAATAATGCAAATTGTTTTTTCATTGTGATTACTATTAATTTAAAATTATTTATTAATGTTTTTAAGCAAAAAAAACCGAAGAATAAACTTCGGATTTTTTTCATTTATATTTTATTTTTTATTGTTGTTCATACTCAGCATCCCAAGCATTACCATCATCTCCTTTTTGACCATCCATCTTAATCATAAAGTTTTTGGCTGGAAAATATGGTTTCATGTGGACATCTAAATAGATACGATCTTTCTGGTTATGATCTTGTTCAAAACGTTTAATAGAAAAATCTTCAATTAATTTGTCTGGTCCTGTAATATTGTCTAAAAACTTAACAATCTGTCCCATTAATTCTTTTCTGGTCTTTGCATTAAAGTTTTCAAATGCACGTCTGTTTAAGAAGTCCATTAACACTTTAGTTACATAATCAAATACACGTACTACAGAGTAAGTTTGTAACCCTAAGTTATCTCCATTAAATAACGTTTTTGCAGAAAAAGCCATGACTTTACCATACTCGTTAACCATCGGTACTAAACCTAGTTTTTCAAGCTGAGCTATTTCACTTTTCTTTAAGTCAAAACGCACACCATCAATTTCATTAATACCTCCAAACTTTTTACCTGCAGTTACTTGAGACATTAATGTGTTGTAAATTTTTCCTGCTAATGCTCCTGCTGGTGGTACAAATAAGTCATCCTCCTCTCCTACTTCATCATGCTTACCACGACCAACTAGCCAGTTACAAGACATAATTACATTTGATCTATAATTATCTCCTCCTGTTAAATTTGCTGATTCAAACATTTCCATAACATCATCTGGCTCGTCTAAATGAGCAAAATCTGTTACTAACATTACTTTATTGTCATAAGCGATTTTAGCCCACTTTTCTACAACTTTATTAGACCCTAAATAACCTGGTATTACAAGTAAGCCATAATTATCTCTTAAATCTAAACGGTCAAAAGATGAATTTAATTCTTCTGAAATAGCATCAATAAATCTTGTATTATCTAAATCTTTAACTTGATCTAATTCTGCATTTACAATAGATAAGTTTTTAAGTTTATCTGCTTCTGTATTTTTATAAAAAAGAGCCATAGATCTATAAGATCTTTCAAGGTCTCTTGTTGCATCAATAGCAGTACCTAAATTCTTTTTTAAAGATACATCTGCAACTTGTGATAATTTTTGTGATTCTTCAATCATTTCAGGAATATCATCCGATCCTGACAATACTGAAGACCACATTTCAAGTACTTTTTTTAAAGTTTCTCGTTCGTCTTTTTTAGCATTTTCTGTTAGAAATATTTTTTTTCTTGCTTTACGTTCTGGGTTCATGTTTTGAACACCTTCTACACAAGCTTCCATTAAATCAAAACCACCATACTTTGCTAGTTTCTCGCTATTAGTTTTTAAATATTCTGAAGGGTTTTCAACTGGCTGAAATCCTTGCGCTTTATCTTGAGAGGCTGCCATAATCTATTTATTTTCTTCTATTTCTGTTAATAATGCTCTAATAGATTCTAGTAAAGCTTCCTTTGCTTCTGGATTTTCAAGAGCTGTTTTTAGTATTTTATTGGTTTTTAATTGCTTTGCAATTTTAATGTACTGGTCTTTTTCGGTACTTAGGTCTTTTAAAAACTTACTTTGCCTTGTAATTCCCTGAGCACCATAGTCTCCAAGGTTTTTAAATTTCAAGGTTTCTTTTTTTCCAACACCATCAGAATCTTCAAAATCTACTTCAACATTTGGTTGATAATGCTCAAAAACATCGTCTATAGTTTTTAACCCTTTAACAACTTCTGGTTTTATTGGTTGATCTTGAGTTAATTTTTCTACAAGTAGTGTTCTGTTTTGAGGAATTTCCTGAAGAGCTTCGGCTGAATCAGATTTTACTTCATTACCTCCTATTCCGTAAGTATTACTCATTTTTTTGGTTTCAAATTAGATTAATAATTATGTTAAATATAAAACTATTTTTTTATTCGGTATCTATTTATTAGATATATCCCACGTTAATGCTCCCTTTTTGTCAATATCTAATTTAATAGTAGCGCCTTTTGTTAATTCGCCTGAAATTATTTTTTTTGACAATGGAGATCTAAGGTCTTTTCTAATAACACCTCTTAATGGTCTTGCACCATATTTTGGTGTAAATCCTTTTTTGGCTAAATGTGTTGTTGCTTTATCACTTAAATGCAAGGTCATTTCTTGCTTATCAAGTGCTTTGTGTAAATCTTTTAATTGAATTTTAAAAATCTTAGTTATAAAGTCTTCCATGATTGGTGAAAACGGAATAATCTCGGTCAATCGTCCTAAAAATTCTGGTCTAAAATGTTTACCCATCATTTCTAATAAATCATTAGATTTAGGGATTTGTCCAGCATTAAAAGTATCTACAATATGATCGCTTCCAATATTAGATGTAAACAATATTACTGCGTTTGAAAAATCACCTTCCTTACCTAATCGATCATGTAATTTACCTTCGTCTAAAATTTGTAAAAAGATATCAAAAACAGATGGATGTGCTTTTTCTATTTCGTCAAACAAAACAATAGAATACGGTTTTTGTCTAATTTTATTAACTAGTAAACCACCTTCTTCATAACCAACATATCCTGGAGGTGCTCCATATAATAAGGCTGCAGAATGTTCTTCTTTAAACTCTGACATATCAAACCTAATGATTGATGTTTCGGTTTGAAATAAAAATTCAGCTAATGCTTTAGCTAATTCAGTTTTACCTGTTCCTGTTGGTCCAGAAAAGAAAAAGGATCCAATTGGCAAACCTGGTTTACTTAATCCTGATCTAGATTCTAAAACAGCTTCTGTAATAACTTTTACAGCATGATCTTGACCAATCACTCGTTTTTTAAGTTGGTCTTCCATATTAAGCAGTCTGTCTTTTTCGTCTGCTTGAAGTTTTCCTGTTGGAATCCCTGTTTTATTAGCAATGGTTAAGGCAATATCATTTTTTGTGATATGTGTCTTGTCTTTAGAAGCAACTTTTGATAGATTTTTTAAAATTGAATTAAGCTCTTTAAATCCTTTCGCAGCTGTTGTGATGTGTTCTAGTTTATTTTCTTCTTCCAACTCGGTAAATAAAAGATAACTTAGTTTATCTTTCATTTGAGTATACATCCATTTTATCTCACTTATAGCTTGATCTGTTGGTCGTTTTTCTGCTTTAAGTGCTTCAACGCGCTCCTTTAATGTTTCAATTTCTGGTACAGAGGTTTGAATCATAAATTTAGCAGCAGACATGGTACGGTCTATTAAATCTATTGCCGAATCTGGTAAACTTCTTTCTTTATTATAACGTTTAGCTAATCGTATGGCTTCTGTTATTGTTTCACTATCAATATCTAAATTATGGTGTTCTGTATAATAAGATACTGTATTTTCAATCATTCTTAAGGCTTCAATTGCCGAAGGTTCTTCTAGTGTAACAGTTTCAAATTGTCTAGATAAACCTTCGTCTACTTCAATATGTTTCCTAAAAGCATCATTTGTAGCTGTAGCAATAATTGTAAGTTCGCCTTTAACTAATTCTGATTTTAAAATATTTACTAAACCTTGATTATTGTTAGTCTTATCTGTAATTACGTTTAGCTGATCTATTAATAATATAGCTTTATCTTGAGCTTTAACCTGGTCTATTACTTTTTTTAATCGGTCTTCTATTTCCCCTTTATAACCAGCACCTGAAACTAAACTTATAAAATCTAATTCATAAACTTCTGCATCTTTTAATTGCTCTGGTATATTAGTATTTAAAGTCGTGTATGTTAGTCCGTTTAACAAGACTGTTTTACCCACTCCAGGCTCACCTAAAATAATAACATTTGGTTTAGAGCGTCTTCCTAAAATTTCAGTAATCATTTTAAGTTCGGCATCTCTTCCTGAGATTATTTCTAACTGATTTGATTTGGCTAAATCTGTTTTATTAATAGTGTAATCAATAACTTTATTAGAAGTGTTTTGATCTGTTTTTACCTGTGTACCTGATTTTGTAGTTTGATTTGATGATGACGCTTTACTTGAGTGTTTTATAACATCTTCAGCCTGTAACGGAAACGTTTTTAATTGTTCAAAAGAAAACCCTACACCAGGAATTGCTAATGCTGCCAAAACACAATGTACATTGACTTTTTCCACACCTAATTTCAGTTTTATTGTTTCGGCTTCATTAAAAATAGCTTCTACAAAAGCATCATGACCAGGTTGTTCTGGTATTTTATTAGTTTTCGGGTAAGATTCTAACCTTACTTCTGCCCATTCTTCTATATAATAGCCATCAACGTCAATGCTGTTTAGGTACTTAAGCATACCTATGTCTTTATGTAAAAGTGCTTTTAATAAATGTGCTGACGAATATTCTTTGTGAGAATACTCTTTCGCTATGGATTGTGCAATATGTATTGCTTGATTTAATGATTGATCTAGGGAGTACTCCATTTAAAGTCTTAATGGTTTTTGGTTGGACTTAGATTTAAAAATATATAAATAATATGGATTGGTAATATAAAAAACGAATAAATGTACGGTTTTGTCTATGAATAGCATTTTAATACAACTAATAGCATGGTGAAACGGTGTTTTTAATTCAGCTAAAAATAAATAAAAAATGAAACAAAATAATTTATTATTAAAAAATTAAAATAATCTATTTAATTTAGTCTTTACAAATTAAGCGTTTACAAACATTTAAACTAAACAAACATGTTTTTAAGAGTCTCTACAATTATTTTAGCTTTATGCTTTATATCTTGTAATGAAAATCCCTCAAAATTTGATGGTGAATGGCAGTGTAACGATGGATCTGCCACGATTTACACCTTTAAAAAGGTAAATAATAACAGTTATATTATGCAATGGGATAACGACAAATACATCACTGGTTTAGTAACTAAAAATGATGTTTTTGAAACTGCAAACGAAATAATTGCTATTGATAGTAAAACTAATGAATTGATATTACCTAAAGAATGGAATTGTCAAAAAGCAGTTAAATTAATTTTACCTGAAGAAAACACACAGGATAATATTGCTGAAACAAATGTAACGTCAGAAAAAATAGCATCTAAAAGTGTAAATAGCACAAAATATTTAAACACTAAAACTGATATTAATAAACCAACTGATAAAACCAATATTAATTATTGGATTACAGATGAAACCATTGTTTATGATTGTTTAATAAGAAAACAAGAAATTAAGGAAGGTTTTAAACTTTTAACAGTTGATTTTATACAATTAAAAAAAGCAACTGCTGACAGTCAGAATTTTTTTGAAATAGTCAATAAAAATCCAAAATTAAGAACATTTGCATTTACAGATAAAACAACATTTTTACCAAGCGATTTAAAATTTGATACTTTAAAAAAGTATCAAACAAATAATGATGAGGGTCAAGTATTTAAAATCTCTGTTGTAAATGGTAAAATACAATCTTTGACAAAAACTTTATAAGTTAAAAACTTATTATTAATAAAAACCCAATCTTAAAATAGTTTTAAAATTGGGTTTAATATAAAAAACAAAAACACACATTTTGCCATTAAATATATTTACTCAAAATTGCTTTTAATTGTATTGTGTCTTTATACTGATCTCTGCATAAATTATTATTTTCATCACAATCTAGCATTGTATGTTCAATGGTTACTAAATTGACTCCTTTTTTTTCTAACATTAACTTACGTTTATTGTTATAATTATTAATGGTATTAAAATCTCCAGAGATTAACGCTTCTATATTGTCAACATTTGGTTTTGTTTGATTTACAACACACTCTACAACTAAGTCTTTTGCTTCATAAAAGACTGCTAATGGTAGTATCTCACTGACTTTTCCGTTGTTATTTAAATCTCCTAAAACCCATCCCAGTGAGCTTTCGTTTTGCCCATCACCTATTAATAATTGGTTACATAAATTGATGATGTAAAATTGATCTGACATTTCTGGATCAGATACATTACTACTAGATAAAATAGGATCTAAAACTTGATAATTGTTCTTCATGAATTGGTTGTTTAAATTAGATAGAATTGAGGTTATTTCTATTGTTTAGTTATTGATTATAGTTTCTTTTATTTTATTTGATTGAAAGGTTTAATGAAAATACCGTAATTGAAGCTGTACCTGAACCCAAAAGTCTTTGTCCCCAAATCTCAACATAATCATTTGGATCCAACTCGACTGTAGCGGTTATAGAATTACTAGATATATCCAAAATAGTATTAACCCTCATCAATGAGTTTGATTCTACTAGTGTGGTAACTCCATTCTTTCTAATAAAAAATGCATAATAATCGTCAACTCCAGAGTTACCCCTAACTGATAATGAAGCACTAATCTGAAAGGTTCTAGTTTTTTTTCCTAAATAAGTTATTCTATTATCTTGAGGAGAGGACATCCTTAAAAAGTTGACATCATTAGTACTATTTGAGTTACTATTTCCTCTTAAATTAAATGCAGCGTTACTAGATACAGTTTGAACAAAACCTGTAGTTATAGCTCCATCATAGTATATATTACCCGTTGCCACTTGATCAGATTCAACTGGTATCCCTGGACAGTCTACTGTCCAAGAGTTAGTAAAGTTATAACCAGGATAAGATCCTGTTGTATATCTATTTACATAATCAGAAGTAGTATTACCACTAAAACTTACACCAGATAGAATACCATTTTCAACAGTCAATCCTGCAGTACTTACATCCATACCAACTGCAGTACCATTAATCTCAGAAAAACCACCTTGTTTTTGTATTAAGTTAAAAGTCCCTGTAAAGGTTTCATAAGTCCCACCATTATTAGCAAACCAGCCAACATTACTTAATAATAATTCAGAGATATCATTATAGGTTACTCCTGCACTGTTACCAACATATTGTACAATACTAACAAAAACTAATCCAAAACCTTCAATAGTACCTACTGCGCCAGAATTAGCAACAATACAATCTCTAAAAACAAAAGAACTGCTTGCTGCACCATTTAAACTAAAAACAGTTCCACCTGGAGCTGATAGTGTAACACTTCTTACACTACCTCCTGTTGTACCTGAAAAAATAGTACCTCCTGCAGAAAACAAAACATCTTCATTTGTATCATAACCAGTGATGTACGCATTATTTAAATCAATAGGTACTGCTAATGTTATAGTTCCATTAATCTCATATAAAGTATCAGTATCTAATAAATATGTAGCGTTTCCACCAGCTGCTAATTCATCTGCTAAATCTGCTGCAGATTGGATTAATTTATGATTAACCCTACCGTTAGATTCAATTTTAACCCATATGGTTCCATTATGATGGTAAAATGAATTTTCAGTAGTATCATAAACCAATAACCCTTGAGCTGGAGTTGTAATTGCTAAACGTTGGGTTGTTGTCATTCTTGGTGCTAGTAAACCTTTATCTGTTGAAGATAAATCTAACATTGATGATGCATCTGGTGTTAAAGTACCAATACCAACTTGAGCATTTATATTTAAACTAAAACATATAAATACTAAAAGTGAAAGCGATTTTATTTTTAAGTTGAAGTGTTTCATAATTAATGAGTTAAGATTTTTTGTGAAATTTCTCCTGTTTCAGTTTCTACTTTAACAAAGTATACTCCGTCAGTTTGGTTAAAAGGAATTTCTATTTTAGTTGAATGATTAATATTTGAATTTAATTGAAGTATTTTTTGACCTAAAACATTAAATACTTGTATGTTTTTTAATTGAATATTATCCAAGTTGTTTAATACTATTGTTTTGTTTGGGTTATAGTATATTTTGATGTTCTTGATTTCATCTTCGTTTACAGATAAGGTTTCAGCTGGAGTAAAAACAACCGAATACCTGTCATAATATTCGCCAATAGGCAAATTGATTAAAAAATTAGAATCCGTTATATCATGTGTCGTATTCAATATATTGTCTTTGATATAGATTGTATTCTGAAAATTTTCTACTTCATCTATCATAATTTGATGTGTACCACTTTCTGAGATTAATAATCCTAACGGAAACTCAAAACTATCATCAAATGCATCCACACCTTGAATAGCATATTTATTATCTGTTTGACCATCAATTATAAAATACAGTTCGTCAGCTCTATTGACTTTCATTAAAGCATCATAACCTGGATTATGAGTAATATCTGCTAACTGATTAGGTAAAAAGCCTAAAAGCAATTGTCTGTGGAAGCCTTCTGGATCTTCATAACCCAATCTGATGTATTGATTACTTGAAGTATTTTCAGTAGCAGCTTGATCTGTTCTGTAGTGTACAGCATCTCCTGAAGATTCTGTCCTAAAAATACGCTGGCCATTATTAAACTGAATATTTCCTGTTCCTGTAGCTCTTATAAAAAATCCTTGACCAACAGGCACATAAGGTGGTGGAGTTGTTATACTACCTGCTGTACCAACACCAGAGATTAATGGAGATGCCACAGATGGCGGAGTACCTCCTGTTATATTTCTAATGGCATAACCACCTAAATAGTCTGATAAATAATGAGAAGTAGATCCTCCGTCAACCCAATAATACAAAGCATCAAAAACAGTTATGTTATCGTTAATAAACTGCGCAACATCCAATGCTGATGGATAAGGGTTACCAACTAAAGACTCTTCTCCTGCATTAATTGGTGTAGAGTATTCACCATTATTTGGCGCTCCATAATACACGTAATTTTGAGTAGCATCAGCTGAATTTGTACCTTTCATAGTATATCCAATACCTGGATTTAAAGGGGTGTTTTGGTTAATAACTGCCCAATCTGCATATCCAGAAGATCCTTGAGCATATTGATACAGCCATCTAGTATTAATAGTTAAAGCTGTTGTAACATTGTCACTACCATCCACAACAGAAGGTAACCCGTTGAATGGAGCTCCTGAATTGAAAAGTATTGGTTGCGGAGTAAATGAATTGATAGCAGAATCTGTACCATCAAATTTATTACCTGCTATTGTAAAAGTCCCAGAGTTATTAACAGGAGAAGACCAAAAATTATATTTAAAAGCCGAAGCTTGACCCTGTTGGTCTACCATTATTTTTCCAGTCGAAATTGTGTTAGCATCCAAGCCAGTGTGTGCTTGAATTAGTTGAGACTCTCCAACCAATCTTACATCGCCACTAACTAAATTAACATTGTTCTCTACATTAATAGCAAATCCATCTGTTACAGACACGCCTTTAGTATTAGTTGCAGTTATATCTACTTGCAGGTTATTAAAGTTTACGGTTTCAGTAGTTCCAGAAATACTTAACAACGGATTATCTACACTTTTGAAAAATGTAGTTCCATCTGAAGCTGCTGTGGAGCCATTATTAATAAAATTACTGTTAAGGTATAGTTCTCCATCACTAACATGTGAAGCACTAATGTCGTTTGTGTACTCGTTTTCAAAATAAACGTCAGTAGACGATTCAATTTTAAGAATCCCTTTATTTATAATTTGTGCAGTTGCACAAAACATACTAAAGAGTATAAAACAAGTACTTATAATATAGTTTTTTGTCATAAAAGTTGTTTTAGTGATTAAAAGAATTCATAGTTGTTATTAGTATTAAGGTTATTAAATTTGATTACTAGTTTCTAAACAAAATTGTTTAGCCACTTCTAGGTCATTGCAAACTTTAAATGGTATAATTGGGTCATAAATACGTTTGTAAGATGCGATTAACAATTTAGTAGCCATAGAGTTTGTTATAAAGGCTTGTGATATACTAGAATTATTTAATAGACTGTTTTTAGCAATAAACTTTGCAGCCTCTGTGGAAAACGTACCTCTAAAACCTCTTAAATCTATAACAGAAGACATAGACATACCTTCACTAATTTGAAGTATTCCATTAAAGTATTTTTTTGCTGTGTTTAAGTCTAAAACAAAATCTGATTGATTTTGAGTAAACTCAAAATAAAGTATATTGTCATAATCTGTCCAAAATTTTGCTTGTCCTACTGTTACCATTTTTTTCATTTTTTGATTTAACTAATAGAATTATAGGCTTGATTGTCTTCCACACAAAATTTAATAGCAGATGTAGTATCTACAAATATTAAATCTGGCATCGTTGGATTACAGAAAAAACTAACTACCTTTAATAACACACTTAATTTAAACGAGTTAACCAAAAACGTTTTTGATAATGTTAAAGATTTGATGATTCTATTTTTAGACAACAACTTAAACACTCTAACAGCGTTATTAAAATCCAATGCTTCTAGATTAAATAACATAGGCATATGCACACCTTCTGATAGCTTGGTAATGGCTTCATTAAAAATTTGATCTAAGTCTTCTGGTCGGTTACAATCTGAGAACGTATTAAATACCTTACAGTAGATTACATTTTGATCAACCCAAAACTTTAAGTCATTGATTAGCAATTGTTTTTTCATTGTCTGTTTTATTTGAAAATGAATAAACAATACGAATGCCAAAACTTATATAAATACATAAATAAATCCCAAGTAACTGTATATCAGTGATTTAAAATATTTTGTTGTTTTACAAATTACTTTATCACGAATCGGTATTCCGTCATTTTTTAACGACGAAAAACACTACTCACGGAATACCGTTACTTTTATTTAGGTTTTTTAATGCCTAGTTTAGACATTCTATCGCGCAAAGTACTTGGTTTAAGACCCAACAATTCTGACGCTCCTTTTTCTCCGCTAATTTTCCAATTGCAGCCTTCTAAAACTTCTAGTATATGATTACGCAATACAGAATCCAGACTTAAGTCTTTACTATTAATACGTTGTTTAATTTTTTGATTAGCTGTTTCAAATCCTGGAACAATTAAAGTGTCTCCTGTAGATAATATTAATGCACGTTCAACCAAGTTTTCAAGTTCTCTAATATTTCCTGGCCAATTGTAAGCTTTTAATTTTGTCATAGCTTCATCAGAGATATATTTAACTTGCTTGTCATAAGCTTTATTAAATTTATCCACAAAATGCTCTACCAATAACGGAACATCATCCTTTCTGTCTCTTAATGAAGGGACATTTACAGGAAATACATTAAGCCTAAAGTATAAATCTTCTCTAAACTGTTTTTTCTTAATCTCCTCTTCAAGATTTCGGTTAGTCGCTGCAATAACCCTAACATCTAGGGTCTTTGTTTCGACACCTCCAACAACTTCAATTTCGCCTTCTTGTAAGAATCTTAATATTTTGGGTTGCATGTCCAATGGAAGCTCTCCTATTTCATCTAAAAATAATGTACCACCATCTGCTAATTCAAACTTTCCTATTTTATCAGCAAATGCACCAGTAAACGATCCTTTTTTATGACCAAACAGTTCGCTTTCTATAAGTTCTCTTGGTATTGCAGAGCAATTAACTTTTATCAATGGTTTATTGTTTCTTGTACTTATATTGTGGATTGCTCTAGCTAACAATTCCTTTCCTGTACCAGACTCACCTAACAATAAAACCGTAGCATTTGTTGGTGCTACTTGTTCTACTTGTGTCAACACGTTACTAAACTCAGCACTTCCATACACCATTTCTTCATAGTTAAAAACAAGATCTAGCTCGTTTCTAAGGTATACATTTTCTCTTTCAAGTTGTTTACGTAAATCATTTAACTCTAAATTAGCTTCGGTTAATTGCTGGTTGGTTTTAGCAATTTCTTTTTCGGCTAATGTACGCTCTTTACTTTCTACCATTAAAGAAACAATACTAGCTATTGATGTTGCAAAACTTTCTTCTTCATGGGTAAAGACACGATTTGGCACACGACATTCAAAACTTATAATACCGTAATGTTTATTTCTTCCGTAGATTAAAACATCTACTCTTGAAGTAATTTGATTAGGTTTAAAATATTTTTCTGAAAATGCTTTGGTTAATGGATCTGTATTTACATCTGATATATTAATACTGTTTTTAGTTTCAAAAATGTTGAAATAATCAGGGTAATCTTTTTTATAAATAGTTAAGTTTTCAACTTGAGCTTCATCTGTTAATAAATTATAATGAAGTTTACTCAATAACTCATTATCATCATCTTGATATTTCCAAATGGTAACTAAAGCTATATCTAAAGCTATTGCTGAAGTTTTTGCTATTTTTAGTAAAGATGAATTAAAATCTTCTCCAATAAGGTTAGCCAACTCTATAATGGTGTTTTTTCGTTGGTTAGATAAAATTATATTGTCTTTTAATATATTTTCAGCTTTAACACTTAATGAAATATCGTTTATGGTTGCAAAATAGGCTTTTACTTTTCCGTTTTCACCTTTTATCATAGAGTAGGATAATGAGGCTGGAAAATACTCGTCATTTTTTCTCTTTAACGTCACTTTAATATTAGAACCTAGTTTTTGACTTGCATTTTCAAACAGGTCATAAACCTCATCATTTTTTTCTGGAGGCCAATACGGAAAAGGAGGTTTTATACCTATTAATTCTTCTTCAGAAAAACCTGTCATTGTACAAAGCGCTTTATTAACTTTAATATGCTTACTGTCCAAATCTACAACTGATAATCCTTCGTGTAATGACGTAATTAACTCCTCAGAAAATTCTTTTTCTGATTTTAGCTCTTTTTCTGCTTCTTTACGCTCTGTACCTTCAACCATTAATGAAACAACACTTGCAATTGTTGTTGCAAATTCCTGATCCTCAGCAGACCAATTTTTTAATGGTTTACCAACATGCTCAAAACACAAAACACCATAATGACCCTCTGCGCTATTAATAAACACATCCATTAATGAGGTTATATTATTTGGTACTAAATAATCTTTAGCAAATGCTTTAGTTAGTTTATTTTTTTGTGCGTTTGTTACTGTTATAGTTTCTTTTTTATCTAAAGCAAGGAAGTATTCTGGGTTATCTTTATTAGATAAAACTGTACCTGACTGATATTTTCCTGTCTCAAGACTAAATATTTTTTGACAGGTTAATTGATTCATCTTTGTATTAAAACGCCATACACTAACTCTAGCTACGTTTAATGTTTTTGAAGCTAATTCTGTGATTTTTTTAAATGAATGATTTAAGTCTTCACCTATTAAATTTGTTAATGATATTATAGCTTCTTTTTTCTGATTAGATTTAAAAGCTGAATCTTCTAGGATTTTTTTTGCTTTTTCTTCTTTTGATATATCTTTTAATGTTGCAAATAAAGCGGTTAAAGTATTTTTATTATCCTTAATATATCCAGTAGTAAAGGATACTATTATTTTTTCTCCATTTTTTTTAATTAATCTACCTTTTGTATTTTGCTTATTACCCTTTCTGGTTTCTGTTATTGCCTCGGTTATTGATCCTTCATCATCTGAAAACTCAAAAGGAAATGGTCTTTTCATACCAACTAACTCTTCTTCTTTATAGCCTAATAATTTAGTTACCGATGGGTTAACTTTTAGAATCTCTCCTTTAAAATTTATTATAATAAGCCCTTCCTGAAGTGACATTATTAAATTATCTGCAAACTCATTAGCAATTTTTAATTCTAACTCTGCTGTTTTACGTTCTGTTATATCCTGAATCGTACCAACAAAATTAACTGGTATATTATTTTTAAAGATTATTTCTCCTAAACCATGAATCCATATTACGTCTTTTGTATTAAGTGTTTTAACCCGATACTCTAAGTCAAACTTTTTATTGTGCTTTTGACATTTTAACATCTCATGTTTAACAAGTTTTTTATCTTCTGCTATTACTAAGTTTTGCCATAAGGCAAAAGGAATATTCTTTTCTTCTTCTACACCTATTATCGTGTTAAAATTTATTGATGTTATCGCTATTTTATTTACCAAATCAAGGTTAAAACTTCCAATTTTGGCAATTTTTTGTGCTATAATTAGTGATTGCTCTTTGTCTTGCAATGTAATTTCTGAAAGTTTTCTTTCTGTAACATCTTGAATTGTACCCAACATTTTGATAGGGTTACCTGCATTATCAAAAATAGCTTCCCCTACACCATGTACCCATATCTCGTTACTATCAATTGGTCTTAAAATTCTGTACTCCTTTTCAAAACGCTGTTTTGACTTTACACAATCCAAAAAGTATTGATACACATGGTCCCTATCCAATGGATGTATTAAATTCACCCAATTATCTATTGTACGTTGGTAATCTTGGTTTATCCCAAAAATGTTAAACATTACTTCAGAGCTATCCCAAGTCATGTCTAATAAATCTATAGTGTATGAGCCTATGTTACCAATTTTTTGAGATTGTTTTAAAACATACTCGCTTTCTTCTAATTTTAATTGCGATAATTTACGACTTGTAATATCCTGTATGGTACCAATTAACTTGATTGGGTTATCATTTTTATCAAATAATGCTTCAGCAATACCATGTACCCAAATCACTTTATTATCTAAAGGTCTAATCACTCTGTACTCTTTAGAAAACCGTTTGTTATTAGTAATACAGTCGTTTAAATAATTATTAAGGCTATCTCTGTCTTCTGGGTGTACATAATTATTATTCCAATTAGAGACTGTTTTTATAAATGAATCATCTATACCAAAAATATCGTCTAAAACTTCAGAGCATTGCCAAGTCATGGTTTTTAAATCTACCGTTATGGATCCAATACTTGCTACTTCTTGAGATTGCCTTAAACTATACTCGCTTTCAAGTAATTTAATTTCGGATAATTTACGCTCAGTAATATCTTGAACAGTACTCACCATTTTAACAGGTTCTCCATCTGTACCAAACAGCAATTTACCTATATTATAAACCCATATTATTTTATTGGTATCAGGTCTAATTACCCTATATTCTTTATAAAATTTTTTGTGTTTTTTAATGCAACAATCTAAACTTTTAAGAACATCATCTTCATCATCTGGATGAATTATTTTTTTCCAATTTTCAAATGTTTTAGTAAATGTTTCATCTATACCTAAAATATTATCTAAAATCTCTGAAGATTCCCAAATCATAGTTTTAAGGTCTAAGGTTTTAGACCCAATATTTGCTACTATCTGAGATTGTTTTAATCTGTTTTCGCTTTCTTTTAGTTTTTGTAATATTTGCTCTCGTTCGGTTACATCTTGGACGGTTGCAAAATTTATAATTGATTTTCCGTTTTCATTTTCAATACTAGACATGATAACGTGTGCCGAAAACTTGGTTCCGTCTTTTCGTTTATAAACCGTATTAATATTAGGGTTTAACGCTCCTTTTTTTAGCGTTTTATTTTTTTGTTGAAGCTCTTCAAATTGTTCTGGCAAATGAAATGGATGTGGTATTTTTTTACCCAACAATTCTTCTTCGTTAAAACCTGTCATTTTACAAAATGCAGGATTAACACTTAAAATCTCAGTATGTTCACCTAAAACCACAAAACCTTCATGCATGGATTTAATCAGGTTTTCTGAAAACTCTTTAGCTGACTTGATTTCTTGAAGGTACTTTTTACGTTCAGAAACATCTCTTGCAATGGCTAATATTTTATCATCGCTTATTAATCTTGAAGAGATTTCAACATCAACAATAGTGTTATCTTTTTTAGTAAATTGTCTTTCAAAAAATACAGGAGTTCCGTTTAATAATTGCTTATTATTATCACTATCTACATTGATATTACCAACTAATATATCTTGAATTTTTAGCTTAGAAAATTGGCTTTTAGTAAACCCTAAAGCCTTCGCTGTAAAATCATTAAACTCGTGAATTGTACCATCTAGAGAATATACAATAATAGCATCACTTGCATGATTAATTAATGTTTTATAGGTTTCGTCCTTTCTTTTTATTTCTGTGACAATATTATATTTAATTATGGCAATCTTTGCTAAATTAACTGCAAAATTAAGTTCTTGGACTTCATCAATAGTTGGAGAACTTATAGCTTTACTATAAATTGCAAAAGTTCCTAAAATAGTGTTTTTTTCATCTAAAATAGGAAGTGACCAACAAGATTTAAAACCATGTTTTAATGCTATTTCTTTATCATTTACCCAAAGTTTATCATTCTCTATGTCTGAAACTATAACTGGTTTTTTTGAAAAAACTGCAGTACCACACGATCCTTTTTGTGAGTGTATCTCTAGAACTTTAATATATTTTGTATAGGTTTTAGGTAACGATGGTGAAGATTTAAGATGTAATTGTTTTCCGTTTTTACTTAGTAAGCTTATGCATCCAAAATAGTTAGGATTATTACTTTCATAATTAAGCAGTAGTTGATCAAAAATAGAATCTAAAGGTGTATTTAATGAAATTAAATCTAAGATTTGATTTTTTTGGATTAACAATTGTTCTGCTTTTTTACGCTCTAAAACTTCATTACCTAAATCTAGACTTTTTTGTTTAAGCTTATCTATTAATCTTTGACTGTAAAGTTTTAATACCTCATCTTCAGAGATATTAATTTGATCGTTAATAGATGTTGCTTTCTGATTTTTTTCTAATATATATTTTATTTCTTTTATTAATTCTTCGTGATCGATTGGTTTTCTTAAAAAAGAAGCTGCACCTAATTTTAAGGCAAAATCTTCGTCTAATTTGGCTGTATATGTTGAAGTATAAAATACAAAGGGAATATTTTTATAATCACTATTAGCTTTACACGCTTTACAAAACAAATATCCGTCCATTATTGGCATTAAAATATCCGAAATTATTAAATCGACATGATATCTTTTTAAAGTCTCTAAACCTTCTTGTCCGTTATTTGCTTCCAGTACCTGGAATCCTTCTTTTTCTAATATTACTCTTAATAAGTATAGGTTTTGAAAAGTATCATCTACTATTAAAATTTTTTTAGAATCCATGAGCTGTTTGTAATCTTTACTTAATTTATTTTGAATTATTGATTAAATGGTAATTTAAAGGTGAAGCGACTACCTTGATTAAGCTTACTTTTTACATCTATTGTTCCTCCTAATTTTTCGACTAAACTTTTTGTTATTGCCAATCCTAATCCAGTCCCTTCATGATTTCGGCTTAAGCCACCTTCTAACTGCATGAATGGTTTAAATAAATGACTTAAATTTTGTTTACTTATACCAATACCTTGATCTACAACCTGAGTAACTAACCAGTCTTTTTCTTGATCTACTTTAATTGTTATTGTACCAGAGTTGGAAAATTTTATGGCATTGTTTAATAAATTTATTAAAATTTGCTTTACTCTGCGTTGATCACTATGCAAATTAACTTTAGTTACACTAATTTCTGACACGACGGTTAACTGCTTTTTTTGTGCTTGAGGCATTAATATTTCTATAGTTTTTTCTAGAGTCAATAAATAATCAAATTCTTTTAAAACAACATCTAGTTTACCTGCTTCAATTTTAGATATATCCAAAACATCGTTAATTAAACCTAATAAGTGATCACTACTAGATTTAACCATAGACAACTGTTTTTTCTGTTCATCATTTAATGGTCCAGAAAACTCTTTTAAAAGCACACTAGTAAAACCAATAATAGAGTTCATTGGTGTTCTTAACTCATGTGACATCGTGGCTAAAAAAGCTGATTTCATTAAATCTGCTGATTGCGCTTTTACTTTTTCTTCTTCTAATTGAGCAGTGCGTTTTACCACCAATTCTTCTAATTTATTTTTATGCTTTTCTAGCTCTATTTCGGTTTTTTTAATGTGTGTAATATCTCTAATAACTCCAATTATAAAGCGGTTTCCTTTATTATCTATAAACCTTGTTTTTTTAGTCGAAATAGTTTTGGTTAATGTTTTGGAGACTTCAAAGGTTTCTTCAGTAACGGTTTCTAGTCCTGAGGAAAGTACTGAAGCATCATTTTTTAGAAAGCTAAATGAGGTAGCACACGATTCATTTATAGTTTTTGTTTTATTTAAAATCTCTTCTTTAGTTAAATTAAAAAAAGCACAAGCAGCATTATTAACTAAAATCACCTCACTTTTTTCATTTTTTACAAAAACAGGATCACCAATATTATTTATAATATTATCCAAGTAAATTTTACTTGATATAATTTCGTCCTCAGACTTTTTACGCTCTGTAATATCCAAACACGTACCTAAATAACCGTATAATATTTTATTAACATCAAATAAACCAATTGCCTTGACAGACATCCAGGTTATAATTCCTTTTTTATTAATAAACCTGCAATCTATCTCAAAATCTACTTTACCAATTATAGAAGCTTGCCATTCTTTTAAAACACGGTCTTTATCTTCTTCATGAAGTCCATTTACCCAACCATAACCTAAAGCTTCTTTAAAGGATAAACCAGAATAATTCATCCATTCTTGATTAACAAAATTACAGGCACCATCTTTATTGGTTTTAAATATGCCTACAGGTGCATGGGCTGCTAAACCTCTAAATAATTTTTCGCTATTTATTAATCTATCTTCAGCAATTTTACGATCACTAATATCTATTAAAACACCTATATAACCGTAAAGTTTATTTTGGGCATTATAAGTCCCTACAGCTTTAACAGACACCCATTTAGTTTTTCTTTTTTTGTTTAAAAACCTAAAGTCTATATTAAAGTCTTTACCTGTAGGTACTATTTGCAACCAAGCACCAACAACGTCATCCCTATCTTCTGGATGTATTGCTTCTATCCAACCAAAATTCATAGCGTTTTTAAATGGCATCTCTGCGTAATCTATCCATTGTTGATTAACAAAATTACAAGCACCATTTAAGTCTGTTTTAAATATTCCGACTGGAGCATTAGCTGCTAAACCACGAAAAAGTTTTTCACTATTTATTAGTTTTTCTTCAGCAATTTTTCGGTCTGTAGTATCTAAAGCCATACCTATGTAACCATTAGGATTGTTCTCAGAATCATAAGTCCCAACAGTTTTTACAGACACCCATCTAACAGTATTGTCTTTATGTTTAAATCTAAAATCTGTTTCAAGTTCAAATGAGTCAGACTTCATGTAATGCTCCCACTCGACCACTATTCTGTCTTTATCATCAGGATGAATTGCTTTTGACCAACCATAACCCATAGCTTCATCATAGGTAATTCCTGCATATTGTGTCCATTTCTCGTTGACATAGTTGCAAAACCCGTTAATATCTGTTTGAAAAATAGCTGCAGGTGCTTTAGATGTTAATCGTTTAAACAATCGCTCACTTTCAATTAATTTTTCTTCATATCTTTTTCTTTCAGTTATATCTGTAAAGTATATGGATAATCCATCTTCTGTGGGATATACCCTGTTTTCAAACCATTTATCATTAGGTGCAAAATAATCTTCAAAAAACTGTGTACGTTGTGTTTTAACTGCTTTTTGGTAAGCATCATAAAACTTACTCTTAACAATATCAGGAAACTCGGTCCAAAGATGTTTACCTAAAATAGATTTAGGATCACGTTCTATTAACTCTGCAGCTTTTTTATTGACATATACATAGCACCAATTACTGTCTAATAAAATAAACCCATCAGTAATATGATTTAAAGTATTTTCTAGTTTATAGGCTAATTTTTTATGAACTATTAGATCTAAATATTTTTTTCGATAATTTAATACTGAAGATAAATCGTTATTTTTTAAAAAGTCAAAAAGGTTATATGGCTTATATTCGGTAGCATTTTGTACTAATATGATATATGCAATAACGTCCTCGTTTTCATCTTTAATATTAGAAACATAAGCTATTATTGGGTATTCATTCCCTTCTTTATGTTGATACAATCCATTAAACTCACCTTTAAGTTGTTTTTTAATGATTTTATCAAACCTTGCGCTAAATTCATCATGTTTATTTTTTGGCCAAAAAGGAAATGGAGCTTTAGCACCTAAAAGCTCTTTTTTTAAAAAACCAGACATGTTACAAAAGGCATCGTTTGCAATTATAATTTCGCCAGTAGTATCAAAGACTAGAAAACCTTCTTCTAAAGATTCTAAATAGTCAGACGTAAAACCATTTAATTGGTTTAATTGGTTTAGTATGTTGGTTTTCTTTTTAGTCATATTTTTTTTGCAACAGCAACAATTTAGTTTTATTAAATTATTAATAATTTAACATTAAGGGAGAACAGACTAATAAAGCATTAAAATAATGTATTAAATTTTAATACAGGAATTATTTAAACAAAAAAACATTTCAATATTAGGTTATCAACCGTAATATTAGACTACTAATTATCGTAAGAAGATTCAAACAGATTATTATTAAAACTCAAAAAATCCTTTCAAATCAGTTTCATAAAATCAACTTAAAAATAGCATTAAACTATTTGTACTAAAGGATTCTCTTTCTGTCTTAAAATCAAAAAAATCATTAAATACAGTGAGTCCAAAAAAATTAATTACAAGTATATTGCCTACACTTATTTAAGCCTATTTAGATAGGTTATTAATTACGACTAATTATAAAAAAGAAAATTACAGTATGATTCCTGTAGAAGACGCACATAAATACATTAAAACACATAGCAAACCAGCAATTGACAGATTTGACTTTAGACTGTTTTCACAACCATATAGAGTATTAGCCAAAATTTTAGGTCAAATAGAAAAAGAGAAACACGTTAATTATTATGTTGACGATTTTATTGAAGCTTTTGACAACCCGATTACTATTAATCCTTGGGCCAATCCTGAAGGGATGCGTTTAGGCATACAACTTTACGGAGTCATACAAGCGCCATATTTAGCATCTTTATGGGATTTTATTGACACACTACCCTATCAAACAGGTTATGATAAAAAAGCATTTAGATCTAAACCAAACAAAACCATTTTAATAAATAAACTAGATTATTTTATAAAGTTTTTAAACTTTAGTCGTATTGGCTTTAATGGGTTATCACTACAAGAACATTTTCAATACAGTACCTATTACCCAAACGCTAACAGTTATTTTTTAGCTACAGTATTACACAATGCAGAAGGCATGTTTGATACATTATTAGACGATATTATTCAAGGTGAAGATGAGATTGGTGGTGTAAGTGCTGATATTATCAAAGCCATGCTATTGTCTGAAGACCAAAAGCATTGGGAAATGATCGGAAAACTTTTATTGGCAGCACAACGCCAAGAAGGTTTAAGACAAACCATCTTAGAGGCTTTAGATTATGCCAGTCTTGGTGCTTTTAAATATATAATCAATATTGTTATAGAAAACAACTTAACTCGATTTAGTAGTATTACTAGAGCTATTAATACATGGTTTGGTTTAAATTGGGAAACTCCTAAAAAAGCAACATTAAATCGTGTATTAAAAACTGCTCAGTCATTAATTTTAAATCTAGCAGAAGTCGATACGCTTTTAAAAAGCAAAGATAATTTAGAAGTCTATATTGCCTTATGGTCTATTGGTATTTTAGATGTAGATCGTGCTAACATTAAAGCATTAGATATTGTTTTTACCTCAGAAGACAGAAACAAAAAGATCTTAGCCCTCTATTTTATCTATCAAACCGAAAGACGTAATGAGGCATTGGTTGACTATTTTACAAATCAGGTTGGAAAAGATTATGCTTTAGACCATTGGATGGCTGTAAACTTACCAACAACAACATTAGATAATACGACTTTTGAAAAATTATTTAACGTTGCTAAAACGGTCTCTGAAAAAGACAAAACCATTGAAAGTAATATCTTTTCATGGTGGACTTTTAAACCTGGACCAAACTATTTTTTTAGATTTTTAATTAATAGTGCCACAGAGCAACAATTAGAAATTCTTGGTAAGGATTTAGACCAACTTCCAACCGAGTTTAGAGAAAACTATATCTGTAAAGTATTTCCTAAACATTACAGTTACTCTTTTTACAGTTTAAATCAAAAAACTAATAAAAAAGACCAATTAGATTTAAATCAAACGTCTTGGAAAAGAACCTTAGCTAGACAAGCGGTTTTCAACCGTAATGAAATGGTCATGGCGACTGGTTTAAATATTTTTAGCAAAATGCATCTTTATGATGAAGATTTAGAGATTGTACAAGATTTATTAAGACGAAAAAGCAAAGGCTTACGCACCAACCTAATTACTTTAATAATTTCGTTAAAAACGTTTCGCATGAGGACTTGCGTAACACATTTAATATCTGCTAAAAACATAAATCAAAGACTTGCTGGTTTAGAAATCCTAACATTATTACATGACAAAAACAAAGAAACTTTGTTTATTGAAGATCAAATAAACCTTTATAACCAACGTCCTAAAATCACTAAAAACGAACAGGTTTATTTAGATAAGTTTTCAGACACTAATAAAGAGTTTAATTTTAGCAATGGGTTTAGCGTCATTGACTTTTCAAATCTTACAACTTTATACCAACCTAAAAGTTGTTTTGAGAAAAAAACTAGCTTTTTTGATAAATTAGGAATTTCTACTTCACAAACTTCAGGATTTAAATTCAGTGAATTTATTGATACTAATAAAATTATAATCCAAGTTAACCTATTAATAAACATTGTTAATAACCACAAAAACCACGAATATCAACATGAAGCTTATCAAGGTGAAATACAAACTTTATACATAGAAAAAGGAATACACGACATAAAACGATTAAATGAAGAAGCTTCAGCTTTGGATAAGTTACATAACATCCCATTAGCTAATTTATGGATTGAATGGTACGACAATAGTGGTTTAAATGATTTCGAATTATACGCTGTAATAAGATACTTAAACCATTGCAGTTACCCGTTTGGACACTACAAAGCTTTAGAACCTTTTTTAAGACAATACTATCCTGATTTAAACGGTTTAAATCTAAATGCAAAAGACAACTATCACGTCAAATTACACAACTATAAAACCATCTTAAAACGTTTGTTTTATGCTTACGCAGAAACTAATGTTATAGGTTCGTTTAAATTAAATGTATTAGAAGATATTATTGCTAACTTCCCTAAAAAATATAAGCTAACCAGTTTCCAAGATAATGGTTACCATTATACAACCACATTTAATTGGACCAGTATTATATTACCACTGACTCCTAATTTTGGAGTACAGTCGTTAAACCAACAGTCTAAACAAGAGCTTTTAAGATACTGGAATATCCACATGTATTTAGTTGCTCAAAATTACTCACATCCTTCAGATGCGACAAGTATTGATGTTATTACAGAAAGTAATAAAAAACCTAAAAACCTGGAATTTCCTAATATTGAAATAACAATTAAGCTATATCAAGAGGGATTAATAAATGTAGACGACTTACTCTTTCAAGCACTACATTCTAGCAGTTTAATGACCATTATTGATGGTGGATTTAATTACAGAATGAACTACAAAAAAGGACTCAAACAAAACATGATTCCTAAACACGTCTTTCAGCCTTTAAAAACTAATTTATTAGAAACAGAGTTAGAACGAGGTGACCTTCCAACACCTGCTTCAGGATACGTTAGTGCGATTCATAAAGTTGAAGGTGTAGATTATGTCTTCAGGATTTTAGAACGTCTAGGTAAAGAAAACTTTGAACGTGGCTACAGCTATTATGGTGACAGTAAAAAATCTAAGTTTAGTGCTTTACTAAAAAAGACCATTTTTAAAGATACTGAAGACTATGCAGACTTTGCTAAATGTGCAGATCAAGCTAAAATCCCTAAAAAACGATTAATAGAGCTTGCTTGCTATGCCACACAATGGGCTGATGTGGTTGGTCAATATTTAAAAATAGATCGTCTTGAAAATGCTGTTTGGTGGTTTCAGGCTCATGCTTCAGATTATATGAATAGTGAAAAGGAAACTATAATTTCACGTTATTCAGAAATCCCTAAAAACGATTTCAACCTTGGAGCTATAGATATAGATTGGTTTAACAAAGTATACAAAAGCTTAGGTAAAACCAACTGGAAACTGCTTCACGAAGCAGCCAAATACATATCTGATGGTAATGGTCACAGACAAGTAAAATTATACTCTAGTGTCATGTTAGGCGAAGTTAAAATCACTGAAACCCTAAAAAAAATCAAAGATAAACGTGATAAAGACTATGTTCGTGCATTAGGTTTAATTCCTTTAAGCAAAACTGTTCCAGAAAAGGACGTTTTAAAGCGTTATAATGTATTGCAAGACTTTTTAAAACAAAGTAAACAGTTTGGTGCACAAAGACAAGAAAGCGAAGCCATTGCTGTTACTATAGCATTAGATAATTTATCTAGAAATGCTGGTTATAAAGATCGTGTTAGGTTTGGCTGGGCAATGGAAGCCAAAGCTACTAAAGCTATTATGGATCAAGCATTACTAACCATTGATAATACTGAAATGGAACTAGTCATTAATGCTATAGGTAAAGCTGATATTAAGGTTACCAAAGCTGGTAAAACCTTAAAAGCGATTCCTGCCAAATTAAGAAAAGACAAACAAGTTATTGCCCTTAAAAACAACAAAAACTATTTATCAAAACAATACAGTCGCACGCGTTTATCCTTAGAAAATGCAATGGTAAACGAAGACCAATTTACTGCCTCAGAAATTGATAAGATGATGCAACATCCTATTGTAAAAGTAATGCTTAGTAAATTAGTATTAATTAACCCAGAAACAAAACTATCAGGATTTTACAACAACGGAAGTTTAACGGATACCACTGGTAAATCGGAAAAACTTACAGCAGACACTATTTTATGTATTGCACATGCCTCACAGCTGTATCAGGCTGTACAATGGGATTTATATCAAAAATATTTGTTTGCAGAGCGTATTACACAACCCTTTAAACAAGTGTTTAGAGAATTGTATTTAATAACTAACGACGAGCGTGAACATAGCAACCGATCAGAGCGTTACCAAGGTCATCAAATTCAACCTAAAAAAACCGTAGCATTATTAAGAGGTCGTGGCTGGACTGTAAGCATGGAAGATGGTTTGCAAAAAGTATATCACAAACACGGTTTTATTGCCACCATGTATGCTATGGCAGATTGGTTTTCGCCTTCAGACACAGAAGCACCAACGCTAGAAGACATTTGTTTTCAATCCATTGACACTTACAAAACCATTCCATTAACAGAGATTCCTTCGGTAATTTTTAGCGAAATAATGCGAGACATTGACCTTGTTGTTAGCGTTGCACACGTTGGTGGTGTAGATCCCGAAGCTAGTCACAGTACAATGCAAATGCGTGCTGCATTGGCTGAAGAGTCTGCAAAGTTATTTCAGCTTAAAAATATTACGGTTAAAGAGCGTCACATATTTATAAAAGGAACCTTTGGAGAGTACAGTATACATTTAGGTAGTGGACAAGTTAGTAAAAATGGACTAGCTTTATCTATCATACCTGTACATAGTCAACACAGAGGTCGACTATTTTTACCTTTTGTTGATGAAGACCCAAAATCTGCCGAAATTATTTCTAAAATGAAACTACTTTCTGAAGACAATACAATTCAAGATCCAACAATTTTAGCTCAAATAAACAGTTAATTTTAAAATAATAATGGCGTTACCACACTTAGGTGTGGTCGGGCTTTTGTTGCAAGTCCTCGTGCTATTGCACTGTGGGCTTTCCACGACAATCCCTAACGCAAAAAAACATCCAATGCAACTAACATTACAACTTAAAAGATTAGGCAAAAAAAAGGTAAAACTTGTTCCGTTTACCCTGGATAAAACACCTAAAACTTTAAAGCAATTATTAATTGCTTGTGTCACAAATCAAGTAGAAGCATTTAACAACAAACGGTTAGAAGTAAACGTCGTCGGTTTTTTAAGTCCTTCAGAAATACAACATCAAGCTACAACCGGAAAAGTAGATTTTGGTGAAATAACTAATAAAACGCTTGCTAATTTACAGCAATCCATAGACAATGTATTACTTGCTTTTCAGGATGGACTATTTGTTGTTTTTATAGACGACAGTCCAATAACAGACTTAAAAACAGCCATAACTATAACTTCAGATAGTCAAATTGCTTTTATCAGAATGACATTTTTAGTTGGCACCTATTGGTAGATGATTTAATAATGACCACTAAAATCTTAAAAAAACAATTAGCAACACTAATTGTTAACCACAATAAAACATGAAACAACTTATTAGCTAACACAAATTTAAGTAACGAAGCTTCCAATTATTGGGATGTCACTTTGCAACCTACTCACATTTTGATTACTACTTTTAATAACACTTTCAGTTTTAAATATGCAATATTCACATTTGACGTTAATTTTGGTCTGTCTTATAATAATGATTACAAGCTATTTAAAAAACAAATTTCTGGACATTGTAATTACCAACAGTTAGACGCTAACAACATTGTACTTCAAACTTTAATTCTAGATTGAAATGTTATAATTTAAAAGGAATAATTACATAGTTTTGCAAAAAAAACTTCAGTATTAAAAAGTAATAATTTTGAAATGATTACAATCACAAAAGCCAAACCAGAACATTCAAAATTAATAGCAACCCTTGGTAAACAAACCTTTTTTGAGTCGCATGGTCACAGTGCTTCAAAAAAAGATGTTGCAAATTTTATTAGCAAAACATATAACGAAGCTACTGTTTTAAAAGAGTTTGAAAATAAAAATAGCGTATACCATTTACTGTATGTTGACCAAACATTGGCTGGTTTTTCTAAAATTCAATTGCAAACACCAAACATCAATATTAGTGACCAAAACATCACCAAATTAGATAGAATATATCTCCTTGAAGCTTTTCAAGGTAAACAACTAGGAGCTAGATTATTAGATTTCAATATTAAACTATCAAAGCAAAATAATCAAAATGGATTATGGTTAGTTGTTTGGGTAGAGAATCATAAAGCTATTAATTTTTATAAAAAGAAAGGATTTGAAATAGTAGGTGTTTATGATTTTAAAATATCTGAAACACATAGCAATCCTAATCATGTTATGTTTTTAAAACACTAACACTTCCCTACTCCAATACAAGATTAAACAATTAACAAACAACAATATAAAATACTAATCTTGAAAAAAAAGATTAACAACTAAATCTTTAAATCGCTGAATTCCGTGATACAAAAAGTAAGTCACTTGTATAATTTTGTTTAAAACAATCAAACATAATTATTATGAGTAACACCATTCACGGTCCAGAAAAAACACCAGAAGAAATAGAAAAAATAGTAGAACAAACTAAAAATAGTGATCAAAAAATATATCCTCTTTTAAAGCCTAGCAATTGGGTTGGTTTAAAAGCTGGAGCATTAAGCTCGACATTAATTCCTGCCGAAGGAGAAACTAATGGCGTTGTAATTGGTTATGGTATGGATACACCAGACAACTTTGTGTTTTTAACTAAACAACATTTAGAAACTATGGATGGTAAGCAAATTACAAAAGAGGCTTTTGAAAATTTAGAACGTTATGACAGCAATTTTGAATTAGTTGGAGCTTTAAACAATAAAGCACTTGCTACCAACGGTAAAGACTTTTCTAGCGAAATCATACTTTCTAAATCTCACATGCTTAAAGCGCATGCTATGTTAGAGGCTGAAGAGTTATTGGTATCAATACCACGTAGGACCTGTATGACTATTGTTTCTAGACAAGCAGATGAAGACACACTAAATAAATTTGCTTACCTACATAACCATACCTGGAATGATGACAGCTTTGGGAATGCACCTATAACAAATTCGTTTTTTATTGTAAAAGCAGGAACCATTGTTGGACACATACCGTTGTAATAAATAACCATTGGTTTAAAACACTTTTTCTTAATTTATAAATTATAAGATTTTGAAATATCTAGACTTTAGTATTAATGCCAGAGTACAAAACTTAATGGTAGACGTTTTTGATGCGGTAAGCGCATCAAAAGAATCGGACATAAAAATTAACGAATTATTAGACACCAGAAGTATTTTTGAGCTTGTTTTTGAAATTGTAAATACGACAGATTTTTATAATCATGATGATAATTTCATGCTAATAAAGTCTTTAAACATTGATACCAAAACACAAAATAAAGAAGAAGCGCTATTTAATACCTGGATGACTATGGGTAAAAATCTAAACACTTCTAAAACACAAGAAGAATTTAATGCAAAATTCGCATTATTTGTACCCATTATTTTAAAACGTATGGAAGCAATAAATAATATATCTGCTTAAACCATGCTAACTGAATTACAATCAAATAAAAACCATAAAAAAAGCCCTTTTACATTATTGTAATCGGGCTTTTTTATTATTTAGGAGTAACTAAAGCTTACTAAGAATAAGCTTTAATAAGTTTGTTTAACGTCATTTTTGTTTTATACAAGCTACCATCATCATGACGAAAAATATATAGCGTTTTACTATCGTGTCTGTCAATAAACAATAAATCACCTTCTGTATTTTCACCAATGGTAAGGCTTGCAGATAACATTAACATAGACCACTGTTTTCCTTTTTGATCGTAAACCGTTGGCCCTAAAATGTTTTTTAAAGTATTTACATAGGCTTTTAAAGCTCTAACTTTACTTACTTCCATACCATCTATGGTTGTTAGAGCAATCATTTCTTCAAAACTAAATAGTTTAAAATCCTCCTCTTCAACAGTAACTGTTCTTGGTTTTTCTTTAATAAAATTGCTATAGTGTTTTGTAAATAAATTATCAGCTAGATTAACGTTGTCTACGATTAAATCTTCATTCATATTTTAACTCTTTAATACTTTATTTATTAGTGTTTTCTTTGGTTTTTGTATCTACAATTTGTAGCAATGTTGGCATTCTGTAGTTTCCGTGCATACGTTGTATGGCGTTGCAAATGGCAGCTGTATCAACCCCTATAGACGTGACATATAATGGTTTTTTACTTTCACCACGAAACACTTTTTTAAACACCGAAGTTTTAGACACAAACTCTGACTTAGCAATGCCAACAACAGGGATTTTACCTTCTAAAGCCTGGTACAAATAACCACCTAAACCCAAATGTTTTTCTTCTAAAATAACGTAACCATCAACAATTATTAAGTCTACTGTTTCTAAATTCACTTGTTTAAGCAAGCTTAAAATACATGGTAATTCGCGTTTGTAAAAAGATCCTGGTTGGTAATCGGCTACACCTTCAATAATATCGGTATAAATTTTTGTTGGTTCGTCGTCTTCCCAATCGTTAAAACTTACCGCAATAGTTTTGGCTTTTCCGTTATAATAATAGGTATCAAAAGCTAATATCATTTAGTCTATTTTATTAGATTAATTAATAGGTCTGGATTAATTTAATACTAAAATAATATGCTCCCAATTTAAGTCTGTAGCGTAGTCTAAAGCTGTTTTTCCAGTATTGGTTTTGGCTTGTTTATCTGCACCTAATTCTAATAAAATGTCTACAGCTATTTTATTTCCCGCAATAGTTTCTGTGTGTAGTCTTGTGACTCCGTTTTCATCTGCAGCCTTTACAACATCTAGATTAGCTTCAAAATAGTCTCTAGCAGGTTGCTCCATTACTTTGCTCATTGGATGCTCAATAAGGTTTTCTGCATTGTCTTCCTGCTGGTAAGCCACCAGAATATTGTTAGGGTCTCCAAAATCTAATCCCCAAGCATCATCGTGTTGCTTTCTTGCTTCTTCGGTCATATCCAAACGTAAGACTTGTATGGTATAACCTCCATACGTTTTGCGGTCAATAGCTAACATCCAATCTGAAATTTCAGAGACTTTTCTAGTTACGGTATCACCTTCTGCAACATTGGTTAATAGGTTAGGCGAATTCATTAAAACACCTGTAATATGCTCTCCATCAAAATCTATTTCGCTAATCCACATATGTTCAACAGTAGGTCTATCATCTCCTTCAACCATTTGTTGAAAAGGAATCTTTACCAACGCTAAATTATGTGCAGGAACCACACGTTTTGCTTCCCAATATAGTTCTCTCCAGAAATAATTAAACGTGTCTTGTGCTTTAAGGTAAGCTACTTTCATGTTTTCGTTTTGCTTAGCAAAAACGATATTGTTATCTTGACTCATGTTTTTTTGCTTTTAAATTATTGATTTTTTAAATAAAGAATGTACCTGTGTCAGACATTCCGATTGGGTTTTGTGTTCGTGCTGTCCAGTATTCATTATTTAATATACTATTGGGTTGTAGTTGTATTTTTGTCTCTAAACTGTTTCTACCAACTTGTATTATTTGCTCTTCTATATTAGACGTAGTGCTATTGAAAACATCTCGATAAACCTCATCAAAATGCATTAGTAATATTTGGGTTTTATCTTCAATTTTATAAATATCCAAGACTTTAAAATAGGCTCCAGAAGCAATTAAATGAAACCCATATTTAGCCACTTCAGGATTTATGGCTCCTAAATTTGAAGCGTTATTTGAAGCAATAGCAAAGCGTACAGTTTTAGCTAAACCTTCAGCTTGATTAGAGACATCTGTAAAACCACGCTCTTGTATAATTTGATTTATTTTATAGCGTGTAACCAAATGTTCTGCAAGCTCACAATCTCTGTAATACATGGTTAAACCTGAAAATGTATGTTGATAGGCTTGTTCTATCTTTGTGTTTTCCATAACTTTTTATTGTGATAATTTTAGTGTAATTACCCAAACATAGTGGTGTCTTCAAAAGTTTCACCATCAAAAGATTGAGCAATTAATGTATGGTAACCAAACATACCATCTTCATTAAAAAACACATCTATTAAATCTGTTGAAGTAAAATTTATAGCTGTAATGGTTAGTTTGCTTATAAATGCCTCTTTAGTTAATTGCGGATACCCTTCGTCTTCATCTGCCCAATTATCATTATAATTATCTAAAAAGTCTCTAGTAATAGCTTCTATTGCAAGTTGTTTATAGGCTTTAAAATTGCTTGCTACATTGTTAGCTAATGCTAAAGTTTCGTTTAAAGTCGCATCATCAGGACTTAATCTAAACACAATAGCATCTTCATTAAACGGTAATACTATTTTGTAACTACCTTCTAAATCTGGGTCTTTCTCAAGGTTATTTGTAGTGATTTCCATAGTTCTGATTACTTATTACCATGTTCTAATAGGTTCGTCTTTCCAAATCACCAATCTAAAATCTTCGTAATGCTGACCTGTTCCTATAGTATGATTATCTCGCAATCCTTTATCCAATTGTAGTTTATGTAACATTCCAGAGTATGATCCTACCCATAATGTCTTCTCATCTTCAGAAATAGTCATTCCGCTAATGGTAGATCCTAAAAAGTATTTCCAAATGCAATCTCCTTTAGCATCTATAGCTTTTATATAACCGTAAGCATCGCCTAAAATGTAGTATTTTGAAGTCGCTATACCACAATACACACGCATACCATCGTCAATAACCGTAAAATCCTCACTGTCTTGATAAGCTTCGACACTAATCGTTTCAAGGTCTGAGGTATCTACACCAATAGTAACACCATTGTAAAAATGACAAGAATTTGTAATTAGCTGATTATCATTTTTAGAAAACAAACAAAAATGCGGATAAGACGATTGCGGACCAATATCTCCTAATTGCGCTCCATCGCTATTTAAAACACGATGATCGTAACATTGATCGCCAACAACTATATACTTATTATCATTTGACAGTGTTGCGTTTTCCATATCCAAATATGGTTCCCACTCTTCATCTTCTGGATCAGGTAAAGGATGAATCCTATGCTCTGTTTCATTTGAAATAATAAAAATCCCATCTGATGATACTAGCAAGACTTTTTTACCATCGTTAAACGGAATCAAATCTGTTATTGCTATATCTTTTGTGTCTTTTAATTGAAACGTTGATATTATTTCACCTTCCCAACCTTGAGTGGTCACAACAGTATTGTTTGAAGCTATAGCAAATACATTGTTTTGTTTGGATTTACCTATAATATCTATTGAAGCATCCAACTCTAAAACAGTAGTATTATCAAGAATATAAGCTTGACGTTTTTGATATGCAGTACCAACCAAAAACACAATTTTTTGTTCCGTTATAAAATTGAGTTGCGAAATACTTTGTCCTTTATCTTTTAAAAATTTTAATAAAGGTGTGTGTGCTGGCGGAAAATCTTGTCTAAACTGCGCAACTGTATTGTTAGTATTAGCATCCTTTAAAAGTTGAAAAACAGCATCAGACAAATGGTCTCTTTCATCTTTAGGGTCTTCTCCTTTCCAATTCTCCCAACCATTGGTATCGCCAAATTTAACCATCTCATTTACAGCAATAGCATATTGACTACCCAAGGTATTCCATTCTGTTTTTATCTCGTTTATATTTTGGTTGTTTAATTCCATATTTATGTGGTCTTTTTTTATTACGCTAAAGCTAATAGTTCGTTTTATTATTAACTAAAAACAATAGCTGTATTATTAGTAATACTAAACTTGGCTGCGTCTAAAAGTGTAGCACACATTAATTTTTCTACCCAAAAGTCACCTTCATCTTGAATTTCCTGGTTAATTTCTGGTAAATTAGAAATAATATCCTCTTCATTTAAAATAATCCCCAAGTGCTTAGTTAAACTCTTTAATTCACTTAATAAATTATACGATGACCCTAACATAGCACCAGGTACAGGTGAAGCGTCTGTATCAAAAAGCACTTCTGGTAATTTTACAGGAATATAAAACCCTTCAGAATCCGAATGTGTTAAAAGATGACTAGACATGTATGAGTAATGTGTTTCTAGAATAGGATCCTCTCCAGGTGCATCATCTATTAAAAAAGGGGATGGTACCCAGTTATCATTATCCTGATCTTTGTTTTCCCAAACATGTGCAGCAAAACGTCTTAAAATATGTAAAAACGCATAAGGAAAACCACCAGAGTACAAAGGTTTTGTGTCCAATACATCTGGTTCTAGATGTGGTGTAATATGGTTTGCTTTTAAGATAGTATTGATATTATCAAATATAACTTTATAGGCTTGGTATCCTTCAGGCTCATTGTCTATAAAATCTGCTAAAATTCCGCTTGTTATAGTTAATCCCATTATAAATTGTTTAATGATTATAACACAAAATTATAATTAAATGTTATCGTTTTAATCACTGAAACTAATGATATCTGTAAATAACCACATTAGACTTTTATGGAAACCTAACAATCAGCTACAACCACTCTGCATCTATTCCTGAGGCAATCATCTCATCATACGCAGTATCTGTAGCATAACATAATGTGGCTTTTTTTAAATTTTTAAAATGTTTAGCATCTATACTAGTTTGCATATCCCAAAACTCCACTGCTCCACCAGAAAAGGGTGATAAATTCATATAAATATCATTACCTCCATCCTGATAAATTTCGGTTAAAGCAGGTGCCAAACGTTTAGGGATTGGTAAGTCTTTAAAATACTGTTCTACTTCAGGGATTTGATTATATCCTTCTTCATCTATATTAATGTCACGCTTTTTGTACCATTTAGCAAATTCGTAAATATCAAATTTAGGTTTAAGCAACTCTTTATTATACATTAATTCTTCTATGACAGATAACTTAAAACCAAAATCTTCAAAAGGTATTATTGCTTCCTCTAAAGGTCTAATGGTGTATTTGTCTTCTGGTATGCCTTCACTTTTATCATAAGGTTTATAAGTGCTTACTTCAATAGCATTAACCCCTTGTTCATCTGCATCAAACCAAGCACTAATGGTATTAGAGACTAGTGCACCTCCATCATCCCCTTCAAAAAGCTTAACACATTCTTTTTTATTGGTTTTATAATATTCAACAATATCATGATTATGATATTCAAATTGGCCATTAAAATGGTTTGTAGGACTAAAATTATAACCATCAGGTTTAAAATTAGCGGTTAAAGACTCTGCTAAAATTCCGTTTTTAGAATAACACGTAATTCCTAAATCATCCCAAGTATATATGGTATTGTTTTTAGTTTTAAAAGCTCTAAAATCATGATCTAAAACTCTTTTTAAAGCGCTAATAGAAACCGGAAATTGGATAGCTACAGTATTTATCTGAAGTCCAATTGATGATAATTGTAGTGAAGTCATAAATAAATTTAGTGTTACAAATATGCTTTATTTACTTTGATTTTTTCTAACTGTTTTCAGTGATATTTATTTTATTAAAAATTAAAATCATTAGTTTCAGTGATAAAAACTTACAACGACTAAACTACTTTAGCACATTCAAAATTTATACTAAAATGAAGACAATCGTAGATTATACAGATCGTGTAAAAGACATGAAGTGGGAAGATTTTAATTTTGAAACCATCTCCATCAACACCTTACCAAAACTAGATAACCCAACACATTATAAAAACAGTTTTATTTTTAGAGATGCTTTATTACAAGCTATAAAAGACCATTTTAATCAAGCCGTATTTAAACTATTATTTATCACTCCTGATCAGAGTTTAACCAAAAAATTTTATGGCATTGCGTTTTTAGACAACAAAACTATTGCAACTGTAAACTTTAAAGTAACGCCTACTTTTAAGACTTGGTTTGACGCTATTGACAAAAAGGACAAAGACCAACAAACAGATACCTCAAACATATATTCGTTTGCTGATAATTTATTTAGTAAACAACCGTCGTCTAATTATGATAAGGAGTTAATCATAAAAAATACAGGCGAATTTATTATGCATCAGATACCCAATCAATTTATTGCAGAACAATTAACTAAAGAAAAAACCGATTTTATTACGCCTTACATTGAGTTAGACGTGACTTATAATTTGGATGATATTAAAACGAGTTTTGAAACCTTAGTAGCTAAAAAAAACTTAATCGTTACACCTGCAAAAAATAACGATACAGCTTATGCTAAGTTTAAAAACGAAGCTGGTTTTGACTTTCCAGAGATTTTAAAATCATTTTTGACCTTGCATAATGGTATTAAAAACACTGCTTTTATGTCTGCCGAGCAAATTGTACTTGAATGGGTGAATTGGAAAATGATTTATGACGATTGGACACAAGGCGATTTGTTAGATAACTACAGTACAAATGAAGGTAAAGCCTTATTAATGTACACAACACCTTATTGGATTCCGTTTTTTGACTTACAAAACGGAAACTTTTTAGCTATGGATTTTGCGCCAAATACAAAAGGGGTTCCAGGACAAATCATCAGGTTTGGTGCAGATCAAGAAATTGGTTACATAGAGGATAAAAACTTAAACAGTTTTTTATTAAACCTTGCTAATGACCAGTCTGATATCGAAGATTTTGAGTGGTTACAGACTAACTAAAACAGCAACTCAACCAACCTTAGTTTACGACCAAAAGTGAATCTTAATTTGAATACATCCGTATAAATGCCATCTATATTTAAAGAAGTCATACTGCCTAACCTTAATCTAAAAACATTAGAAGCATCAGAACAACAAGTGCTAATTACAATTTTAGAACTTTTAGACATCACAGATAGTAAGGTTTATAAAGATGCTAAAGACAATGCTTCAACCAAAACTTTAAGCGCTACATTTACTAATACACTGGCTCAACAACTATACAATCATCCAAAACTATATAGTAATACGCAACAAGGTATAACCTTTGTTATGGCTTGGCTTCCGTTGGTAAAACGAGGTTTTTTTCCTGACAAAAAAAGTACTGAATTATTTATTCATTTTTTAAAATTCAATTTAAATTATTTTGAATCTGAACATTGTCAGCAAACCGTTAAAAATCAAATTTTTGAAGTTATCAAACTACTTTCAGAAAGTACATCTGAAGCTTCAATAGTTGTAAATCAGTTTTTAATAGATAGTATTTTTGATCTTACTAACATCGTAAATTCAGACTTTGTAATACAACAATGCATTCAATTTAATATACTAAATTCGACGTATTCTGCTAATCAAAACAAAGATACTCTAGACACGTATCCGTTTAAAATTAACGACACGTTTATCAAGCATTTTTTTAATAATGATTGGTCCTGTTTTATTACTGCGTTTCATCAAATATTACCTGTTGGTCATGTTTACAAATCCAGTGCCTATACTATAATAGCTAATTGGTTATCTTCAGACCTAGCAGATTACTATGTAAATAACAAACAATCAGTACTAGAAGCGCTTGAAGCAATAAAAGAGCGTTGGATTTTTGCAGAAGTTAAAAGTACTGCACTTTTACACCTTAAAACAAGTAACAACCACTACCCTTTTATTAATGCCTTAGGTACAAAAACTTGGGACTCTGGTGATGTTATTTTATTTAGTGACCTTAATAAAGGCATTCCACAAAATCTATTAGACCTATGCTATCAGCAATTTTTAGATTGGCTAAGCATAAATAAAAACCTACATTTTAATACCGAAGTATTTACAGATTTTGCCAAACCACTATTACAGCAAGCGACAGCTTACGTATTACCTTTAACTAGTATTGCGTTTTGGTTTAATACCTGTCACCCAAAATCTGGGATAAAAAGTCAAACCGAAACTTATAATGCTATTTTTTCAAAGTTATTACTTGATGATAATCAAAACGCATTACCAAGTATGCGTTATCAAAATGAAACTTTTAAGCTAACAGGACCTTTTGTAATCACACATGTGTTTCAAAACACTAATAATTTAGACGCATTTTTAAAAGGTTTTCAAAACTGTGGTATTTCAAATCCTTTAAATCAGTTTTTAGTTCGCGTGTTTTATGATGCTAATCAAGAATTGTTTAATTTATATAATAAAGAGCAGCTTGAAGCTTTACAAATATTTTTGCTAGAACTAGCTTACTCAGCAATACAAACTGAAGACGCTATTAAAACCCCAAACCTTCCATTTATTGTTAACACATTAAGCGTTTTATGTGTAGACTCTGGTAATTTTACACGTGTAAACCAAATTTGGGCATTAAAAGATATTGATCCCTGTATGACAACGCTTTGCAATACATTTGCTGCTAAACATTATCTAAACCCAAATACTCCGTTAACACTTAATCAAATACAAGCTTGGTTTAGCTATTTATCAGACTATTATTACAGTTTTAAACAAGAAGCCATTTGGGTAAATGACATGCTAACTACACAAGGTGTAAGAACTGCAAACTTCTTTAATAAAATTAATGATGATGTCAGCTACTTTTTAGACAAAGTCATAAAAAACATTATAACTATACATCAAAAAAGTAAAAAGACAGAAACTGATAATGACGCTACACCTCAAACATGGGTAAGTATTGAAGTCTTTTTAATGGACTTTCTAGATCAATTAAAAACAAACAAACTTAATGCTAATACGGTTCGTTTTTTATTTGAATACTGTACAGTCCAAACCAATGGTTTCACCTCTCAAGACACATTAAATAATAGCATTACAACATTAAACAACCTATACTTTAATACAAAACCTGAAGCTAATAAAAGCAACACGTCTTTAAATACTGTGTACATAAAAATGCAACCTAATGAGATTAATCAAAAGTTTGTAGAGTTCGTGCTTTCTAACCTAGAGCAGTACCCTCAAACCAAAATTTATGACACAGAAGCCCTAACGTTTTTACTGGACAACATAACCGAGTTTAAAGTTTGGCTACAAAATGATCCAAATAATATAAGGTCTAGACTTAGTCAGGCACTTTACATGACATTATTAGATACTAATTTAGCTTCAGATGCTGCATTAGCAACGTTTACTAACTTATGTAAAACACTGTTTGTACAATTAGTAAAAGGGACTAAAATGGCAAGTTCTTATGCTATGGGTTTAAAAACAATGGTTAAATCCGGAGCTTATCCAGAGGATGTATCTACACTTTTATCACAAGTTGCTAAAGACATAATCGCTTAAAAAAATGACAGACACTATCACACCAAAAATTCAAGATCATCTTAATTTATCGGCTTTAGTTTTAAAAAAACACCACAAAAAAGCAGACTTATACAGTTGGTCAGGATTTGACTTATCAGAAGCGTTACAGGTCCAAATGGCTAAAAGACTGTTAAATTTATATGGTATAAAATCTGGGTTTCATTTACGTAATAGCTTACAACGCTATAAAAGCGGACAAATGGTATCCAATACATTTCAAAAATTAGCCACCCAATTCAGAATGGATTCAACCACATCCTTTGAAGCTAAATATAATGCTGAGCAAAATCCAAAAACCAAACACATTTACAAATTAGTGTGGACGTATCGTTTTAGTCTTAAAGATCAAAAACTTATAGGCTATGAGATGGCCAACTATATTTTTCAAATGCGATTAGGTTTAGTCTCTGGCTTTATTACAACTCACGAAATCCTTTTACGACTAGAAGACGCTAACAACACTATAAAATCTACTTTTAATAGTTGGGAAGCCTTCCATAATAACGTCTGTTTAGGTTATGAATACGTTTTAGGACCAACCGAACAGGATATTAGCAAATTTCCAGGAACAGATACCCTTTGGGACACGTATCAAAGATTACATATTGAACAAAAAAATGAGTTTAAAGTATGGAACACATAAGTTTATCTAGAGAAGACGTTATTGCACATATCCAGCGTGCTGAAGCATTATATAAAGCCAATTTATATACGGATTTACAAGCTGTAATGACTATAATTAAGGATAATTTAGAGGCCTTAGACGAGGACAATCACACGGACTACGCTAGGTATTACAGACTTTACATGTTATACATCAGTGTTTTTGAAGACATAAACATACCGGTTTTAGAATCTTACTTAAATGCTTTAATTAATATAAACGAAGTACAAGCCTCAGATTTTGAATTTGTTTGTAGCTATTATACAACATGTCAAGACTACGTGTTTCATAAAGCCTTAATGTTATACCCTCAAAACGAAACTTTACACATTCATTATGCCTTAAAACTAAAAGAAGAACAGCGTTTTGAAGAAGCAATCACCACCTTAAAATACATTTTAGAATGTTATCCTAGTTTAACCGAAGCTAGATTTTTACTAAGAGATATTCAAGCTGCTTTACTAGATCAATTATGCAGTTCTGCTCAAGAATCTGATGCTGATCAACTATTAGAATTAGCGTCATCAACCCATAATTTAGACGTTTTAAAAGGTTTACAATTAGATGACCGTTTAGATCAAACCAGTTTACAACTAGCTAACATACAAGTGGCTTTATGGGAAAATAAATCGGTTGAGGTTTTAAAACAATGGAAAACAGAATGGAAATTTTTGGACCTATCAGTCACTACTCAAATTGTATTAGCAGACTACGCTAAAGCTTTTATGCTGTATGAGATGGTCGCACAAATTATAAAAGCACCTGCAACACCACAATTTCCTGAGGTGCAATATAACACCTTTACGCAGTATCAAAATTACATGCAGGCCTTAGTTAATGCTGGCTGGCAACAAGCACAACACAGTTATGTACAAATAGGTAACGCTGCTTATTATTACACTAAAAATAAAACGGTTTTAGAGCAAGCTATCGCTCAAGGCTTAGCCTTAAACCCCAATAACCCTTTATTTTTTGTTTTAAAAGCAAAGTCCTTTTTTCTAGAAGCTAATTATAAAGATACAGGAGCGATGTATCATGCAGCGTTTAAAAATGGACTCAGAACAAGCGAATATCTATTATATCTCCTGGAAGTTAATAGCAGAATAGAAAGCTGGCAAGGTATTTTAGATATTGTGGCTCAGTTTCATATTAAAAATCCACCAACACTCAAAACGCTTTATTTTAAAGCACGAGCATTAGTTAAACTACAACAGTTTGATGATGCTTTAGTGGTTATAAATGACGCTTTAACTGGATTTCCTTTACCACCTCATTCGTATGCGCCTTGGTTTTATAACTTACGCATGAGCATTCATAAAATAAACCAAAACTACGACGCCTTTTTTGAAGATCTTAATTCTGAAATCTATTATTATCAAGAAGGGGATAGCGAATATTGTAGTACCATAAATATGGCTATTGAAGTCCTTTTGGAAAAGGAAGATTATGAAGAATGCTATAAATACGCCATCTATAATCATGAACAAGAGTATTTATTACCAGAACTGTATCCAGTGTTTCAATGGATTTGCTTTTATGATTTTTTAAATGAAAAACCTGAAGATATTAATGACGCATCCATTGAAGATTTAATACCAGATCCAATCACTTTTACCGACTATCGCAATAATGGTTTAATCCATTGGATGACAGGAGATACTAATGCTGGTGCAGACGCCTTAGTAAAGGCTGCATCTTTAGCAACTAATAAAGCCTACTATTTTAAATTAGCGTTAGCATGTGCTAAAGAAGGGAGTAATACAATAAAAAGCATAGACATTTGTGAGGTTATTAAAACAGAAACGCCTGAAGCCTATGATTGGAATATAGAGTACGACTATGCTAACCTCTTGTATTTAGCAAAACGGTACGACCAAGCTTTACTTGCTTTTAAACAATTATTAAAAAGTTATCCTGATCATTCCTTTTTTAATTTTCCAAAGGATCAAAACAACATGCTATTACAAACTTTAAAAAATATAACGAAAGCTTTGGGTAAAGTTGAAGATAACGCTAAATATAATGCGCTATTTTTAAGTAAAGATCAACCTTCGGTTAGTGCCTTATTAGAGCATCTAGAATGGATTGACACGTCTAAAACAAATGCCCTTTTTAGTCGTCATAATATATTAGAAAAAATCACGCATTCTGACACAGCATTAGAAAACAACGAACTTGAACGGTTAAAAGCAATCAAATCTAAAATAAGCACAACCTATTTCAGTTAAAGTTATTAGTTTTACACGTTGCCATGCGATTATTAACCCAAAATATCATCCTTTTCTTGACGCTATGTATTAGCGTTAACCACGTGTGTTTAGGCCAACAATCTAAAAACAACGGTTTAATAGACTCGTTAGCAACAGTCTATTACAACCATGCAAAAACAAATCCGGTAACTGCAAAACAAGCTGCCTTACAATGGCTAGAAGAAAGTCAAAAACAAAAGATAGATTTACAAGAAGTTAGAGCCTTATATGCACTTGGTAACTTAAGCAATATTACAGGAGACTATAAAAGCACGATACAATACACCAATGATGCGCTTGTTTTATTAAACACACTAGAACTAGACAAAGGCAAGGCTGCCTGTTATAATATTCTAGCTTCAGCTTATAAAAATTTAGGCGACTATCCAAAGGCTATGGATAACTACATGCAATGCTTAAGTTTTGCAAATACAACTAACAGTAAGGCACAAGAAGCCAATGCATACCAAAATATTGCAACCTTATATTTATTGCAAAAGGAGTATAAAAAATCGGCAGCCAATTTAGATCGTGCTGCCAATTTATATCGCGAGATTGGTGATGATGATGGTGTACTCACCACACTGTTTAATTTTGCTAATATTTTAAAGGAAGAAGGTAAATTTGATCAAGCACGAGAGCATTACAAAACCGTTTTAGGCTACCGAGAAAAAGAAGGAAATCAAGCGGTTATTGCTTATATAAACATCAACCTGGCGCAAATGCTTGTGCAGGAAGAACGTTGTAAGGAAGCGGTTGTGGCTTTAAAAAAAACCTTGGGTTTATTAAAAGCGCTTCAGTTTAACTCGGACATTGCCATAGTTTTAAACGATTTAGGGGTTTGCGAAACCAAATTAGGACATAAAACCGAAGCTATTAATTACTTTAATCAAGCCTTAGCTATTGGTGATGAGCAATCGTTATTGCTTTACAAAGCAGACATCTATAAAAACTTAGCACAACTCTATCAAGAAGAAAAAAACTTTGAAAAAGCACTAGAATTTTATCAAAAAGGGGTAACTACTGGTGCAGAACAGCTGACTTTAGACAAAGAAAAATACGTAGCTAACATACAAGAACGTTACGAGACGCAATTAAAAGAAGCCCGAATAGAACTGCTTGAAAAAGAGCAAAAACTAAGCGAAGCCGAATTACAAAAAGTAGAACTTACTGTTAAAAGACAACGTCTTGTAAGAAATACGCTTATTACTGGTATTGCATTGGCGTTAATTATATTAGTAATTTTACGATGGTCTTATGTAAAACGTTTGAAAATACAAAAGCAACTTAACTTACAGCAAGAAGAAAATGCAAAACAGAAAATTAGTGAGATGATGAAGGATCACAAACTCTCTGTTATCGAGCGTTACCAGGAAGGTCAAGACGAAGAACGCTCTAGACTGGCACGAGAGATCCATGATGGTATTGGTAGTGACTTAGCAAGTATTAAAATTGCTTTTGAGCATTATAGCGAGCCTTACCAAGACCAAACACAGTCTAAAAAAATAGCCACAGCCATTAATAATGCCTGTCAAGATATTAGAAATTTATCGCATCAATTACATCCATTAGCTTTTTCTAAAATAGGGTTTACCAGTTTTTTAAAAGATTTTGTAACTCAAATTAATGCTACCTCTGAGATTGAAATTAATACTTATTTTTTTCCTGAAGACGAGATCGATCAACTACCAGAAGTATTACTGGCTGATGCCTACCGCATTGTGCAAGAGTTAATCAATAACATTATAAAACATGCCGAAGCCACAACAGCAGATGTACAATTAACCAAGCACGACACCCATTTAAACATTGTTATAAACGATAATGGTAAAGGGTTTAAAAACACTAAAACACAAGGTATTGGACTACGTAATATTAAAGAACGCCTTCAAAAAATAAAAGGAACTTTAGACATAGACAGTAGCAATAATCATGGGACGTCTATTACTATAGACATGCCAACAAATTAAATGACAGTGAACAAAACAAACATCATCATAGCGGACGACCATCTTATGTTTCTGGAAGGCATAAACACCATATTAAGCGATATGGAAGAGGTTGGTGACATCCATTTAGCCACAGAGGGCAACCAAGTCATTAGACTACTTAGTCAATTTGAGATAGGTTTAATTATTAGCGATATTAGTATGCCTAAAATGGATGGTTTGGAGTTGCTAACTAGCATTAAAAAAAAGCATAGCAACGTTAAAATCATCATGCTTAGCATGTTAGACAACCACAGAACTGTACATAAAGTCATCCAAAAAGGCGCAGATGGTTTTGTACCAAAATTTACTAGTAAAGACGAATTACAAAAAGCGGTACGTACGGTTTTAAATGACGAACAATATTTTTCAGACATCATCAAACAACGCTATATGGAAAGTGTTTTTGAAAAAAAGAAATATAAAAACATCACGTTGTCTCCTCGCGAAAAAGAAGTCCTTAAATGGTTAGCAGAAGAGTTAACCTCTAAAGAAATCTCTGAAAAACTATTCATATCGGTTAATACCGTTGAGACACACCGTAAAAATATTTTACTTAAAACAGGCTCTAAAACCACAACAGGTGCTGTAAAATATGCCATCGAGTCTGGTTTGTTTGACTAAACCTGTAACATATTCATTTAAAATGCAATACCTTCGGTAGTAAGTGCAGATTGGATAAGTGCAAAAGTTTCGGTGTAATCCAAAGTATCATTGGTTTCTGTCAGTACTGTTCCTCTGTAAATAAAATTAGAATCCAGGTCAAAATAAATCACATAAATCCCTTTTTGTGGGTTTATCCAAGGACCTTGCGTTGTATTATCTATACTGGTATCGTCTAAATACTGTACCCAAGCTGCTCTAGACATGGTTTTAGTATCTATATAAATAGTGTGTCTTTCGGCTAAAGCATAGGGTGTTTTAAGACTTGCTATTTGCTGTAAAGCATAACGGGTTAGTCGCGCTAATAAGGGATTATAATTACTGTAATTAACAGACAACTGTAATGGCAAACGGGTCCATTGTTGTCGGTCATCTTCTAAAGTAAACGTCACAAACCCTTGTGGTTGCTCTGGTGTTGTAATGGTCACTTCAAAATCATCATAATGGTCTAAGGCGGTATGGTACTTATTTAATGTATCTACACAGCGTTGCATTATAAACCTTAAAACTTCTGGTGTTGGTTGGGTGTCCAATGTTATGTTCACCGCTTTATAATCAAACTGTAAATCAAAATCAGGCTGTAACGCTGCAATTACTGTCTGTCTGGCATCATACCGTTGTTTTGAGGCTTGGTAGGTCTCCAGACAGGTCAATTGCTCAGTAGCACGTAATGGTAAAACCGCATCTTCTAATATGGTTTTAAGGTTAAGATGTAGGTAACATTCTATTTCCGGAATATTGGTATTGTAAATCAGAACACTAAAAATATTAGGATTCATGGTTGCTGCATTAAAAAACCGATTTAAATGCTTAAAACTGACATCGTCTTCAAACTCACGGTCTAAGTAGGTCTTCAAATTCTTTTTAGCCTGAGTGGTAGAGATGCCAATGTACTTAGAGCAGCCTAACACAATCAAATACAGGATATAAACAATAAGCGGGATTAGTAGGTAACGCATTACATATTGACTTTAAAAAATAAAGGTAGACGTCTAATGTATTGCTCCCCTCACTGAAATCAGTGAGTTTTTAGTTTCACTAAAAAATGGTGCTAATAACAGCGCTTAAGCGTGTAACTTTGAGGTATTACTAACCCCAAACACAAACCCATGGGACTGCAAGAACAACGCGCTGCCAAAGCTATTGAAGACCAATACTTATCAGCGTATCAAAACGACATTAATACACTTATTGGACAAGACACTCCAATTACCATCCATTGGGATACGTTTGAATTAGACTATATCAAGTTTGTACCAAGCGTGTGTTTACAACGTCTTACCGATGCCTTAAAAGGGGTTTGCCAAGATCATTTGGGTAAAACTGCTGTACAAAATCAAATTAAAAACATACACGTGTTTTGTATCGCTAATGAAGGTGCCGAAGCTAAAAAAGAACTAAAATTAGACACTGGTGTGTTGTCTTTAACTGCCTGTTGGGGCGGACATCACAGTGGTTTTTTTCCTGATATTACCATACAAAACTATTTAGAAAACAAGTTATAATACAACCGCATTATCCAAACCATTAATAGCAACCACCAAAAACAGGACACGTAATACAGGTCCTGTTTTTTTATACCTCACTGTCACCTCTTCTGGTTGGCTAACATAAAAAAAGCCTTTAAGCTTAACACTTAAAGACTTTGGACAACTAAACTAATATCCGTTTAATTTATAGTGGTTTCATTTAAGGTAACGCCTTCTAAATTAGCACTAAAATAAGTTTCAAGTCCTTCAAATTGATGATGTTCTGAAAACGACTGACTACATCCTGTTACTTTAGATTTTTTAAAGGTCATATGTAAAGTCAAAGTCTCTTGTTTATATAACTTTATACTACCAGACCACTCCCCTTCTTGATCACACAACCAATCTAATAAGATAGGATCTGTAATACTTTTAACACCTCCAGACAAGTTAAATGCTATAGGTGGTTTATTATCCTCTTCTTGATAATACGATGGCGAAAAATTATAATCACACTGGCTTAATGCAAAGACTTGTTCTGTGGTACTATCTTTTTTTAATACTAATTCTATTTTTAATTGATTTTGATCTTCCATGTGTCGTGTTTTAGTTTTTATATCATTATTTTGTGACTATACTTACTACATTTAAATCCAGCAAAAACCAGATGCCTAGTTGTATAAGTACATCACAAATTTGGTGCTTTTTATAACAGTTTAACTCACGGTTTACCGTGATATTATAAATTAATCACTGTAATGCATCATGTTAAGACATAAAAAAAACGCTTTATATAAAGCGTTTTTTTTATTCCTGTAGGGTTTAAAACTATTACAGTTCTGTAGGTTTAACAGCTGGTTGCTTTTTTAATTGTTCTAAAATAAAATAAGCTGATGCAGCAGATACTAATATGGCAGGAATAGCTACCATGATAAGATCATCTTGAGACAAATCTAAAGTCATAAAAGCAGTTATAATTATTAAGGCTTCTACAACAATCCAAGTAATAACGGTACCAGCTATCCATTTTCCGGGTTTTATCCCTTTTTGATCGGCTACTAATTTAATTTGTTTAATAAAATAGGCTATAGCAAATGCTTCTAACATGAGTTTGGTTTATGGTTAATTTGCAACAAATGTAAGTGTTTTTAATAAAAAAAAAGGATATTTTGTATTATCTAATGATACTTACCAGGCAGGATTTTTATAACCTAATATAGGATTTGTCATACTAGTATTACCGTTAGACTTTTTACCTGTTTTATGACAGTAATTTTCTGGATAATCGTAATTTTCAAACTGAGCCCAAGATTTATAAGCTTTATAAGAAAATGGTCGCTCTGGATTAAAATCAATCTCCACACCTGTTCTAATACAATAACCTGTTTTAGGGGCTTTAGACTCAACCTTTTGGGTTATATTAAAAGATTTCTTCTTTAAAACTGGTTTTAGAACCTTCTCGTTTCTTTTTTCTGCTCTAGATTTTAATTCCGGAACAACATCTTTATCATCTAGACTAATGACATCTATATCTTTGTAAACAACACGCTCATAATCTTTTTTGCTAGGGTCAAAAGACTCAAATATATCTAACAATACTTCAGACCTTAAATAGTTTTTACTCAAGCCTAATAACATAGTTTTATATACTGGTCGTTTAATATAAATACAATGTGCGCTTTCTTCTAATAGGTAATGATGATGATCTAGATGCTCTTGATACACTTTTTCGGTTAACGTACTTTTACTAAAAGCAACTCCATATTCTACATTATTCTCTGCTGAGTAATCATACAAATTCATAGAGGTAATAATACCATTAGACTCATTAATATAGCTTTTAGCATGTAACCTTGGCTCATAAATAATTGACACGTTAGGAAAAGATTTAAAATAGTCTAAATCTTCACTTTTCATACTTCGGTAAAAATTATCCTCATTTTTACCAAACAAGATTTGAAGGTAAATAGATGGATTGTTTTTTATTAAATTAAATCGTTCTTTAAAATGATCGTCTAATTTTATGTAAGGCGATGTAATATGGATAAACTTATTGGCATTTGCAATAATATCATCAATAGCGTTATTAAGATTATCTCCTGTTAAAAATGCACTCATAATTGGTTAATTCTGTTCTTTTAATGTATTTAAATTATTTAACTCTGTTTTGTAATTAACTTGTTGATTTTAGCCTTTTTTACCCTACCATACCACTTACAAATACCTGCACAAACTCTTTCATTTTATCTAAAATACGTTCTCCAATTTCACGTGCTTTTAAAATACTTGGTCTGTTGTCTAGACATTTAAAAATATCGTCTCTTAAAGGTTCGCGTCCATAGTCTGTATAGCTTTCTATTAAGGCTTTAAATTGTTTTTGGTCTAAATGTTCTTCTTCACATATTTTAGCTAAAGCTAGTATCTTTTCTTCGTGCCAAAAGCGTTCAAATTCATCTTGTATAGCATCTACATCACTAATATGTGGTAAGTTTTCTTCAATAAATTTTTCTATTAACTCGCGTTTACTACGCAACTCTACGTCTCCAGATAGCATATCTATAATGGCTTTTTTCTGTGCTTTTGCATCTGCAGATTTAGCGTCTTTTAATTTGGCTAAGAGTTGTAAAATGTAAGCGACATTAATTTGATCACGATGGATTAACTCTAATTCAAAATCGATATCATCTAGAATGGATGTTTTATGTTTTTGGCTTTCGTTTTTAACCTTATCGTGTAAATCTAAATACTTGCTTTTATAATCTTCAAAAGTTTGCTCATCAATACCCAAATCGTCCCAATCAAAATCTGTATAAGATTCTAAAACGTTTTTTGCACGTAATAAACGCCTAAACGCTTGTATAAAAGCTAACTCTTCGGTTTCACTGGGTAAATTATCTACCTCTTGAAACGTTGGCACAATGTCTAACAAGTTTTTTAACGCGTCATCAAATTTTTCTGCAATCGCTTCATAAGGTGGTAAAATAATGTCTTCAATAGCCTCTTTGTTTGAAAACAAGGTAATTGCTTCATCTGTTGCTTTTTTTAAGTTTCTAAAGCACAATATATTTCCTTGCGATTTCTGCTCGCCTAAAATCCTGTTGGTTCTGGAATAAGCTTGTATTAAACCATGATACTTTAAATTTTTATCGACGTATAACGTGTTTACTTTTTTAGCATCAAAACCTGTAAGCATCATATTTACCACAATAACAATATCCAAACGGTCTTTATCTTGAAAGGTTGTTTTTTCACGTTCTTTTAAACGCTTACTTAGGTCTTTAAAATAGTTTTCAAACTGCTGACTATCTTTAGTCGAAAAACTAGTGTTATACATTTGGTTGTAGTCCTCAATGTATTCATCTAGCTTTTCTCTGGTATGACTTGTTTTGTATTGTGCTCTTGGCTCTGCTGCTAGCGGTAATGCATCTCCAGGAATATAATCTTGTGCGTCTTCATCCTCCTCATTGGTTCCGTAAGTAAAGATTGTTGCAATACGTAAATCATGTTCGCCTGCTTCTTTTTTACGTTTAAAAATATCGTAATACTTAATTAGCGTCTCAATATTACTCACTGCAAACAAAGCCGAATACTCTTTATTAAAGGTTTTCTGATTGTGATACGCAATCATATAATCTGCAATTTTCTCAAGGCGTTTTTCATCCGCAAAAACCTCAGCAGTATCTATTGCTTCTACCTCAATATCAATTAATGTATTTCCTTTTTGTTTGTATTTACCAACATATTCAATACCAAAACGTAAAACATTTTGATCTTTAATAGCATCTGTAATAACGTATTTGTGTAAGCATTGACCAAACAAATCTTTGGTGGTACGTTTTCCTAAATCGTTTTTAGACGCATTATCTTTAAAAATAGGTGTACCTGTAAAACCAAACAGCTGACTACTATTAAAATATTCGGTAATTTTTTTGTGTGTTTCTCCAAACTGACTTCTGTGACACTCATCAAAAATAAAGACTACTTTTTTATCTTGTAAATGCGTTAAGCTTTTCTCGTAATTGGCTTTAGAAATGGCATTGTTTAGTTTTTGTATTGTAGTTAATACCAATTTAGAGTCGTCTGTTAATTGTTTTACCAAAGACTGCGTATTATCTGTAACATCTACGCTATCTTTTTTAAAGCTATTAAACTCTAACATGGTTTGGTAATCTAAATCTTTTCTATCAACCACAAACACCACTTTGTGTACGTTTGGCAAGTCCATAATAATCTGGCTTGCTTTAAACGAGGTCAAGGTTTTACCAGAACCTGTGGTGTGCCAAATGTAACCATTATCGTTACCTGTTGTGACTTGATTTACCAACTGCTCTGTTGCATAAAACTGATATGGACGTAAGACCATTAATATTTTATGCGTTTCGTTATGCACCACATATTGCGCTATCATTTTACCCAAATGGTTTGGGTTTAAAAACGAACTAGCAAATTGCGTTAAATCTGTAATATTTTTATTGTTTACATCTGCCCAAAAGAAGGTTTGCTTTACAGACTGCAACTTATTATTAGCTAAATATTTTGTGTTTACACCATTACTAATAACAAACAATTGTACGTACTGAAACAAGCCATGATTAGACCAAAACGTATGACGCTGGTAACGATTAATCTGGTTAAACGCCTCTTTAATTTCTAAACCTCTGCGTTTTAACTCTATTTGCACCAATGGTAAACCGTTTACTAATAACGTAACATCGTAACGGTTTTTGTAAGTCCCTTCTTGGGTGATTTGGTTGGTGACTTGAAACAGGTTACTTGTCCAATCTTCACTATTAAAAAAGCGTACATAAAAACTATCTCCATTATCTCTAGTAATATTAAAACGATCGCGTAAGGTTTTGGCTTTTTCAAACACATTACCTTTTGCTAAATGATTTAAAATAGTCTCAAACTCTTTAGCAGAAAACGTTGTGTTGTTAAACGCTTCTAATTGCAATTTTAAATTAGATACCAAAGTGTCTCCATCTGGTATGGTTACATTTTGGTAGCCTAAACCTACTAATTGCTTAATTAGGTTATTTTCTAGTTGTGCTTCAGATTGTTTTGTCATAATTCATTAAAAAGGTCTTCCCACTCTGGATTTATACTTTCTATTAATGCTATTTTTTTTGCTCTACTGCCTGCTTTTAATTGTTTTTCTCTGCCAATAGCATCACCAATTAGTTGGTGTGCTTCATGGTATACTAGTTTGTCTAAATTGTATCTAGCTGTAAACGATTTTTTATCATGTTTTTCTTTATGCTGAACAATACGCTGTTTTAAATTAGCGGTTACACCAACATAAAGTGTTGTGTTGTTTTTATTGGTTAATAGGTATACATATCCTGGTTTCATAGGTCATTGCGAGCGCAGCGCGGCAATCTGTTAATTATTAATTCTACTCTTTACGCCATTGTGCCTCTTTCCGTCATTGCGAGGACGTAGGACGAAGCAATCTGTTTGTTGTTCACGTTTCTTTTCATGAGATTGCTTCGTCGTTCCTCCTCGCAATGACGTACGCGAGGCAATCATACAAACATCTGTTGCAACAAGCCTTTTTTAAACGCTTGCGTTTGCGTGATTTGCGCTTGTACGGCTTCTATTTTTTTATCTATGGCACTTAAATAAGTGGCTATTTTTTGTTGTTCTTTTAATTTAGGAATCATAACTTTCAAATTATTTATTTCACTTGGAGATAAATTTGGAGGATCAGAACCTGCGATATTATTTTCTATAGATTTGATTAAAAAATCTTGTTGCAATAAAAAATAGACAAAATCTTTATTATTTTCTGTTACAATTTTACCAACTCTTTGATTTAATAATGAATTATTAAAAAACTCGTTAACTCTTGCTATTTTTAGTTTTCCATTTAAAATTGGACGCGTAAGCGCTAAAATATAATCTCCTTTTTCTAAAATGAATTTCTTATGTTCTTCTAAAAAAGAATCTGGTAAAAATGATATGCTATCGTTTTTCATTTCTTGAATACCAACATCTGCAATTTTCACCCATAAAACACCTTTATCTGTTGAATCTTTACTGGAAAAAGCATAACCATTAAATATTTTAAAAACCTCTCCCAATCGCTTCTCTTCCCAATCTGGGAATTGCGTTTCATTTGGTGAGATTGCTTCGTCCTGCGTACTCGCAATGACGGTTTCATTGGTGACGTCTGGTTTAAAACGCAATTGTTGGCTAAACAGTTGTTGCATCACGCCTTTTTTGTATAAGGCTAGTGTTTCTTTTTTTGTGGTGAGTTGCTGTAGTTTGGTGTCTACTGCTGTTAGAAAATTGGCTATTTTTTGTTGTTCTTCATCTTGAGGTAAATTCAAGTTTAAAGTTTTCAATTGACTACTATAAAGATGAACTACAGATATTCCTTGAGATAATCTTGCTATGTCAATTTTCTTTTTACTGTTTAAATAGTATGAAAGAAAAACTCCATTTGTTTTCGATTTTATAATATTTAAATCTCCTCCAAGTGCTATTCCATCTTTTAAAACACAAGAGGCTGTAGCAATATCTATTTGAGTTTCTCCAGAAGCAGGTATAATTACATCATTACTTTCACTTAATACCAAATCATCAGCATTTAAATTTGTCTTAGATTTAATATCGAAAATAACTTCATCGTAAACTGTATATAATTCACCATATCTAATACATTCCAAAATCCCATTTTCATCAATATCCGATTTTGAAATACTTTTTCCTTTACTGAAAGCTGAAATATCTCCCAATTTCCTCTCCTCCCATTCACCTTCAAATTCTTTAAAGCGTAGTTTGGGTGTTAGGCTTTTAGCTTCTTTTAATGAGATTGCTTCACTGCGTTCGCAATGACGGTTGCGAGGCAATGACGGTTGCGATGATGTTTTTGTATGTGTTGTTGTGTTGGTCATTTGGTTTTGTCTGTCATTGCGAGACCTTTGGTCGTGGCAATCTGTTTATTATTTCTTCTATGTTTCATGAGATTGCTTGAGTTTGGCTTTCGTTTCCTTTCATGAGATTGCTTCAGTTTGCCGCGTCGAGTTTGCTTCGTTCCTCGCAACAAGCACTCGCAATGACGGTTCGATTTTAAAAAGGTGTTTCAATATTTAACTGTTTACAAAAGTCTGCAATAGTGGCATCGGTTTCTGCTATGTCTTGTTCTAAGGCTTTTAGGTCTTTGACTACTGTGGTTAAATCTACAGGTGCTTCTTCTTCAAACGTATCTACATAACGTGGTATGTTTAGGTTGTAGTCGTTTTCTTTTACTTCGGCTAAAGTGGCAACGTATGAATACTTATCAATAGTTGCACTTTGAATGCGCTCTGAATGACAGTACGCTCTGTAGGTGTCTACTATTTTATCAATATGTTTGTCTTGTAATACGTTTTGGGTTTTTACTTTCTCAAAATGTTGGCTGGCGTCTATAAAAAGGATGCTTTCGTGACGTTTAGGATGAGATTCTGAAACAAGTTCAGAATGACGTTGGTTGTCTTTTGGATGAGATTCTGAAACAAGTTCAGAATGACGTGGGTCTTCTGTTCTATTTTTCTTTAATACTAAAATACAGGTTGGTATACTTGTACCATAAAATATGTTAGCAGGCAAACCTATGACTGCGTCTAGGTAGTTTTTGTCTTCTATTAAAAACTTGCGTATGTGTCCTTCGGCTGCACCACGAAACAACACACCGTGTGGTAATACGCAAGCCATAGTACCATTATCCGCTAGTTGGTGCACCATGTGCTGCACAAATGCAAAATCGGCTTTACTTTTTGGTGCTAGTTTACCGTATGCCGAAAACCTATCGTCAGACATAAACAAAGGACTTGCAGTCCATTTTGCCGAAAATGGTGGATTGGCAACTATGGCTTCAAAACGTTTGTCTATATGGTTAGGGCTTGGGTTGACTAAGGTGTCTTCGTTATAAATATCAAAACGTTTGTAGTGTACATCGTGCATAATCATGTTCATTCTGCACAAGTTATAGGTGGTTGGGTTGCTTTCTTGCCCATAAAACTCGCCTACATCGTTTACTTCTTTGGCTACACGTAATAGTAAAGAGCCAGAACCACAGGTTGGATCGTACACGCTTTTTAGTTTGGTTTTTCCTGTAGTTACTAATTGCGCTAGTATTTTACTAACTTGTTGTGGTGTGTAAAACTCACCTGCTTTTTTACCTGCTCCACTAGCAAATTGACCAATTAAATACTCGTAAGCATCACCAAGGATATCACTATCTGAGTTTTCTAAATCAAAATCGATGGTTTCTAAATGGGTAAGTACTTTTACTATCAGTTCGTTTTTAGCGTCTTCGGTCTTCCCTAGTTTACTACTAGTTAAATCTAAGTCTTCAAACAGGTTACCAAAATCGTCTTCGCTTTCGCTACCCATAGTGCTTTGCTCTATGCTGGTTAGCACATTGGCTAAGTCACCTAGAATAAAGTTGTTTTTACCTCCAGAGTTTCCGCGTTTGGCAAGCTCGCTAAACAGTTCACTAGGTTTAAGGAAATATCCTAGTTTTTCTAAAGCAAAATCTCTTACGTTGTTTATTAGTAACTCTTCTTGCTCATGACCTTCAATATCATCAAAGGTTAAACCATCTGGTTGTAAGATTTCGTTAGCGTAGAGTTTCATTTTTCGGCTTAAATATTTGTAAAAAATAAAGCCTAGTATATAATCTCTAAAATCGTCTGCATCCATATTACCACGTAAGTCGTTGGCAATATTCCACAGGGTTTGTTTTAGTAATGCTTGTTTTTGGTCTTCGGACATGTAAAACTTATATGTTTAAATTTATTGTATACCTATAAAATTCTAATAATAAGCACTTTGTTTTTATCAGAAATTTATATTAAAAGGACGTGTTTAAATATAGAACCTTTTTAAAAATTGATGTGTTTATTTTTTAAAAAATTGATGAATTATTCTTCAGAAAAAAAGAAGTAATGTATATCTATGATACCACTACGACTTATTTGAACCAAATCTTGCGTGTCTTTTAAAAAAATACCCAATGAGCGCTCGTTATACACTAGTTTCATGCTTTCAGAATAATCTGTAACCACATACATGTCTCCTGTTAGTTTAAAAAAAGGAATTACTAATTTACTTTTAACCTTAACCCCTTTATTTACAACTCTACCGTCTTTTAAAATGCTTTTAATGTCTGAGGTATTGGTCTTACTAGAAGCTACTTTTACGTAAGAGACCATCATGTTTAACCACTCTGCATCGTCCACCAAGTACCAGTTTACTTTTTCAAAATTAATACCATACTCACTAATCCATCCTGCAGAAGTAAAACCAAATAGCACTTGTTTTTTTCCATCTAATTCTGGCTTATCTGAAGGGGTAAACTCTTGTATTTTAAACGTCATTACCGATACCGCAGACATGTCTTTTAATTTTTTACCATTAAAATCTAAGGTTTGTAATGAGAAGCTACTAAGCTCTGGATGGTTGGATAATACCCATTGTGTTGCGGTTAACTCGGCTTGTTCTTTCATTTGCTCTACAGCTGCAATACCTGCACCAATAGCCAGTACTCCTGCAACTACAGCAGCACCTTCATTTTGAGCATTACTATTTTGTGGCATCAAATAAAGTGATACCAATAGGATTAAAATAGCTTTTTTCATGTTATTGATTATTATTAGTTAGATGGTTTTAATAACACATGTAAGGTTTGCGTTAGTATCCTACCAACAACAAAATACATGTTTGAAAAAATCAATTATAATTAGGGAGAGGGTTTAAATATAAAGCCTTTTTAAAAAAATAATACTGTAAATACTCGTAATTATTACAAAAGGTGCTGCAACACTTTAGTAAGTCCTTATTAAACAAAGGGTTATTTTTTTATGATAACAATGTAAAAACATCTATATTTGTGGTGTACTACTGGTACACATAGTGCGTAAGACACACTTAAGACCTTATAATAATAGCCTAAACACAGAGATTCTAGCTGGTATTTAGGCTTTTTTTGTGCTTAAAAAGTAGGATTTTAAAAGCTAAGCGCCTTTAAAGTGTCAGGTCAGCACCTTGTATAGCAAAGCTCAGCACCTTGGAGTTGTAAGTTGCGCACCTTTTTAGGGTAACATTAGGGCATAAAAAAAAGGCCCTGAGTGGTAAGACAACACTCAAGACCTTATAATAGGTCACTTAAAAACGAGATTCTAGCTGGCTTTTTTGTAAGTTAAACCTGTTAATAATTGTCGTAACCGTTTACCTGGTCTAAACAAAATACGCGCTTTGGTAATTAAACTGGCATTTACCGCCTCTATGGTATCTACACCAGAGGAGCTTAACCCAACTTGAAAATTACCTAATCGTCCTAGTTTGACTATTCGTCCTTGTTTAAGCGAGTGTATAATGTTTCGCTCTAAGGATAATAGGACCGCATGACAATCGGACTCGGTTACGGTACACTCGTAAGCAATCTGCTCAGCAAGTATATCCAAATCTACTTCACCATCTGCAATTGCAGCAGCGTAGTACTTCTCAGGCAACGTAATGTCCTGAGGATTTCGTTTGGCTTGCGCCTTAAACTTAATACTCATATTTAAATGATATTAATTAAAAAAAAACATTTGCCTTAGTACGCTTAACACATTAACTATCAAACGTCTAACTGACATCACAAAACTACATTTAATGCCTTAGACTAGAAAGGGAGTTTATTAGGACTTGTCAACAAGTATTCAACAATATTTGTGTGTTTTATAGTGGTTTTACATTTTAAAATACTAAAAATCAACAAGTTAACCTTAAATAAATGTGTACGAAATACCCCCTATTTAAACCGCTGATAATCAGTGTTTTTTTGGGTTTTAGACCGTTTTTTTTTAAAACAACACTTATTTTTTATGATTTTGATGAGGTATTTAGGGTTGTGGTATAAAAAAAGTCCTATTTTTAATAGGACTTTTTTTATGTATTGGTTTTTAATGAGAGTTAGTCTATGATTATTTTTTTTAACTGAGTGGCATATGCAGTCTCTAAAATTATAAAGTAAACACCTGAGGGTAAGTTTAAATTATAAGAGGTAGTACAACTGGTGTCCTCTTGAAATGAGCGATGATCTATCATCGTATTATTAGCTAATCCAAATATTTTTAAACTTACTGGCAATGTTTCTCGCAATTCTATACTTACATTAAAAACGCCATTTGATGGATTAGGATAAAGCGTAAACGTTTCTATTATTGGTCCTAAATTAGAAGGTTCTTCTTCAAAAAACTCAGTTTGCTCTAAAACTAAAATAGTCTTGGTTTGATATTCTGAACAGTCTCCTAGAATAGAGATCATAGAAATTTCATATTCTCCTGGAGTGTCAAATTTAATTTCTGCATAAATACTGTTTTCGCTAATAACATTGGCCTCATCAGGGAATACCCAAATTATGTCATCAGGAATAGGATTACTATCATCTATAATATAAAAAACCTCAACCAGAGGACAAATTACTTAAACTGGATGTGGTAACAGTATTACTCCAAACGTAAGCTACAGCCTGAAAATTACCTGTAACTTTGACTTTGTTATGTGTTAATAGATTAACTTATTTATGTACAGTATTAGCTGCTTTTATAGGGACCAGCATTTGTCTAGTAAATTGCAGCTCTGCCACAATACCTAATTTTTGTGGTCTTGTACACATAATCTATTTTTGTTTAATTACTTTATCACTACTTAATTGTATTTTTAAATTGTGTTCTTGCTAAAATTGATTTTAGCAAATAAAAACCGAATAGAAAATCCGCGAGGATTTTTGTAAGTAGGCCAGAACTAGCAATAAATTATATACGAGGTTGGCAACTGTATTTTAAAGAATATTATCTAAATCTTGTCTTCCAACTATTGTCATTATATCTATAACATCTTCATTTACTTTATAGAAAATACTATCAGATCCACATACACAACGTCGATACCCTTGTTTTATAAAATCAACTGATTCAAATGAAAAAGGTCTTTGAGCAATTATCTCAAAATATTCAAAAAAAGAATAAAAGTATTTATCCGCTTCAGTAATTCCGAATTTTTTAACTCCGTAATGATGGATTTTTATTAAGTCGTCTTTGGCTGTATTACTTATTCTAAATTTAGCCATTGAGTAAGTCCTTTGATTGCTTTAGAATTTGAGCTTTACTATCGGAAGTAAATCCACTATTTTCAGCTCTTTCCAGTTTAGTTCTTATCCAATCAATTTGAACTTGTTGACTTCTTGCTTGTCTAATTAAATCGTTGACTAATTCACTTTTACTTGAATATTCTTTATTGTCAACTTGATTTTTTAGCCATTCATCATTTGGTTTTGTGAATGAAATACTTTGCCTTGCCATAATATTGAGTTTTGATGTAAATTTACACCAAAAATGAATCAATTACAAATTTTTCCCAATGTTGTTACCAACACCTAACAAAATGTAAAGAGGATGACCAAGAGATATTTTATTTGTTTTAAAATCATTAATTCTATTTTTCCAAAAGCTTAGAAAAAGTAAAGGATAGACAAATTAAGATTGATGGGTAAATTCTCTCATCCAACAAGAATAATATCCTTTCCGAGATTCTATTTTATTAATTCCTTGTGAGGTAATAAAAGTCTCATTATAAATACAAACAATATGGTCAGGTTGTAAGCGTAAATATGATAATGAAAAATCGTAAATTAGATGTTCACAATCAGCATCAGGCTGTCCCAGCAATCATAAAATAGTTTTGATTTTTAAATAATAATACTAGTAAATTTGGATGATTTTGTTTGATTTGCTCCCTCTTTGTTATAGCTACTGTGGTTAGTCGTAGGATTACTATTAGTATGTAGTTTTTTATAATTAATTTGTGCTTAATTATCTATTTTGTGTAATCATTAAAATAAAATTCTTAAAAAAATTTAAAAATTCTCATTTCCATTAATTGCTCTTTTATATAGTTATTCCCATTTTTAAATGATGCAATCTTTATTAAAGAGTACTCTTCATCATCTTTAAAATTTTTCCATTTTTTTGACTGCATCCATTCTTTATAAGTGATATTTTTATTTTTAAAAAAATCTCCACTTGCTATGAGAGCAATCACTTTTTTTGTTTCGTCATCTAGGTTTTCAATAGATTTTATATCCTTAAATATTTCTCTAGTTTTTGATGCAGTACCAATAAAATCAAAAGGACAACGAATACTTTTTAGATAATCTAAAAACTCACCATCTTCCATTAAAAAAGCTTTATCTACAAAATTCGTTTTAAATTGCTCCCATGAATGGCTTTCTTTATTTTCATATTTATCTTTTAAATAGTCTTCAAAATTCATTTTTTTGAGGATTTCTTTAGAAGCAATATCATTTTTAAATAAAGTTGATTTATCTAAATCGCTATCATTATTTATCTCAGGAATGTCTGTAAACCCCAAATGCTTATGTTTTTTTGGTAGTAAATCAAATACGTCTTCGTAAAACAACACCTCGTTGTTTATTTTAAAATACTTTCCTTCAAAATATTTTGAATCTCCATTTGTTTCGCCTTCATAAATATTTGAAAAGCTTTCAGAAATTGCACCATAATTACTGAATAAAATTGATAATGCTCTTATATAACTATTTAATCTAGTTGTATTTAAAATAGCTAAGTTTGAATTATCAACTCCTTTTAAATTATTTTTATATGTTTTAGAATTCCATATTTCATCAAAGAAAGCTTCTGATTGTAATTCAAAATAAATATTATAAATATTATCGGTATTCACTGAAGCTAAAATTTGAAATAGTGAATCATTACTATTTATTATTTTTTCTACATCACCTTTGTCATCGTTGACAAACATATAACTAGGGAAAATATGTTTTTTATATTTTTTTGAATAATAATTCCCTCTTATATTAATTGACCATTTTTGAAAATCTTCTCCTTGTCCTACAATTTTAGAAGCAATAGTTTTTATATCAGAAATATTTTCTTCAAAAGCAACAATGGGAATATTAAACCCATACTTAAATGCAATAGAAATGTATTCGTGTAAAAATTTCTCTTGATTATTTAATATAAAAAACTGATTCTTAAAATTAAATCCCCAAGCTGCAGCAGGAACATTTCCCCAATACATTGATGATTGTGTTACTTTTATTCCCATTATTACCAATTTGATGGTTTTATAATTATTCTCTTATTTCCAATTATTATATGTAGTTCTTCTAATTGCATTAATTCTTCTATTGTAAATAAATTTCCATCTCCATTACCTAGTAAATTTCTAATTGGCTCTTTTACTATATTGACAAATTGTTGAGCAGCATTTACACTCTGAAATGCTCCATTTGTAATTTTTATTTGTCCATAATATTTTTGATACTAATTTTTCCATGTTGACTCTAACATTCCCTCATCATTAAATTTCTTAATAATAGATTTTAAATGAGAAAATACATTGTTTTCGATATTATTCGTAACATGTGCAAATTTACATTCTATAATTCCTTTATCGCTACCATTTAATATTACCACATCAACCTCATTCACAGGGGTACTTGTTGGTGTAAACTTCTTGATTATGCCATCAAACAAATTAAAAAAACTTGTTATTATAGATGTATTTCTAAAACTGTTTGGTCTTCATAAGCGTGTCTGGCACTTCAATATTTACAGTCCATTTAGTGTGTTACAAAACCACACCCTACAGTGCTCTTGTACACATAATCTATTTTTGTTTAATTACTTTATCACTCCTTAATTATATTTTTTTATTGTGTTCTTACTAAAATTGATATTTGCTATATTATTTTTTTATTTATTATATTCGGCACTCGTTACAAACGAGCGCTAGCTGGGGTTTTTGTTACTTATTTGATGCTTTTATTGCTAAGAATAAACTTAAAGGGTTGGTATAGAAGAATTTTTAAGAATCTCAGGGTAATGTTTTTCTAAAAAATTTATATCCCACACCATATTCTCATAGTAATACTCAAATGAGTATGGTATTAAGTTAATTAATTGCTTCTTTTCTAACTCTATTTTAGACTCTTTTGAAAGAGGAGGAAATTTTTTCATAAATAATGAATCAACAGTAGTTGAATTATATTTTTCTTTACCTTTTTCAAGTATATGAAATTCGTAAGCCTCTCTTTTTGATATAAAACAATAAATAATTATCCCTTTCTTTTTAAGACCAATATATGCACAGTCATTTGAATTATATTTAGAAAACTCATTAAAATCCTCAAAGCCATATTTCTGTTTTAAAATTTCAAAAACATCAAGAGCTGCTCTCTTAATTAAATATTGATTATGTAAATGATTCTCGCTTGTTATCATTAGTAATTTATAAATAGATTATTAGATTCCATTTGCTGAATTATTCCTTAAATTTCTGACCATTTTTGATTTGAAACATTTACAGGTTTTAAATTTCCTATGACTAACTCTCTAAGTTCATACGCAGAAATAGTAGGAACTGTATTGTTATTATGTTTAGTCCACATAAGTTTATTTAAATCATCAGGGGTTGTTGCTAGACATACTTCATCAGTTCTATTTACAACTCGCTTAACCCAAGGCATATTATGATTAATTATCCATCCATTATAACCAGCACTATTCCATATTGCATCTGGTCGATTCAGTATGTTAATTCCTCCTATATTTTCTCCTAGGTCAATATTTTTAAAATCTCCGAGTTGAGTTTTTAAATCTTTAATATCATCCATCCTTCCAATAAAGGTTGTTGTTTTTGTTGTTGAAGGGTTTATTACTTGACCTAAAACATTAACAGAACGATTATTTGTCAAACCAGCTAGTGTTTTTAATTTCTCTGTCTGAGTAATTAAATGAGCTTTGATTATATCATCTACATTTTGCCCTGATTGAATTACTAAAGGTGTTCTATTTTGTGCAAATGCATAATATGTTCCATCTTGAGCATTTGTTAATAAAATTCTTCCATCACTTAAATCATATTTAACGTAAAATTGTCCATCTAATATGAAGTCATATAATGAACTGCTTTTCTCATTTAAAAATGTTTTAGGAGATTGAAATAGAAATTGATTATTATCAAATCTTATAAAACCTTGATTATCTAATTTGCTAGATAATGAAGTAAAAACAGAATTATCTAAACTAGAAGCAATACTACTGGATAACTTATTAAAACTTGTTATTGAACTTCCCCCTGCGTTAGCCACGTCCTTAACAAAGTATTCAGAAAATTCGTGTTGGTTTTGAGCAGAAATGCTCTCAGACTTACCAAACTTACTTTTTTCTTTTAGAAAACCAATGTTGGGTTGTACTTCTTTTTCTAAAGATTTGAAGCTTTGGTTTTGCCCAATTGATAAAGAAACTTGATTTTGGGTTATAATTAGTTCGGTTTTTGTAAAAATAGTTTGAACACTTAACAAAAATGTAAAGAGGATGACCAGGAGATATTTTATTTGTTTTAAAATCATTAATTCTATTTTTTCAAAAGCTTAGAAAAAGTAAAGGATAGACAAATTAAGATTGATGGGGGAATTCTCTCATCCAACCAGAATAATATCCTTTCCGAGATTCTATTTTATTAATTCCTTGTGAGGTAATAAAAGCCTCATCATAAATACAAACAATATGGTCAGGTTGTAAGCGTAAATATGATAATGAAAAATCGTAAATTAGATGTTCACAATCAGCATCAGCTGTCCCAGCAATCATAAAATAGTTTTGATTTTTAAATAATATTTCTAGTAAATCTGGATGATTTTGTTCGATTTGCTCCCTCTTTGTTATAATATCCATTGATAAATACTCATCATTGATATATTTTTTAGCTATTTCTATCTCAATTCGTCCATCATCATTAACAGCATTATCTTGAATATTTAAATTTAAGCGGGCATTAATAATTGTTAGCACAACATTATTCAAAGTTTCATTAATTTCTTCTGCTTTTTTTGATAAAATAGCTAATCCCATTATTTTAATATTAATTGAAGTTCGGTAAGAGAGTTCACAAGGGTTACATTATTTGGTATATAATTAGTTATAGTTGATTTTTGAGCTACCGTCAGTGGTTCATCAATATACAGTATAACTTTTTTATTATAAGGATTTAAAAAGTCATCCATTGATGAGTTTACAAATTTATTGACTTGAGCTTTTTTACCTGACCAAGCTGAAAAACTTTTTTTCACTTCAATTAATTCGTCTAATGTGCTGACATCAATATCTCCTGCGACCGAATTATTTGCTCTTTTTATTTTTAAGGCATATCCATCTAACTGTTTTTGTTGTTTAACAAATTCTACAACTTTAGCTTCAATAATCTTTCCTGGATTCCCTGGAATACTTGCATCTAAATTTTTAGCTGATAGTATTGCGTTGTCAATATCTCCCACACCTTGTTCTGTCCATTTCAAAAGTTTACCTGCAGGATTAGTATAATCAACTTTATTTCCTATTTTTATAATTGAGCCAAGCACATCATCCACCGAGTTAACCAATTTCCAAGTATTAAAACCTTGAGTATTAATATCCGTTGTTATCTCTACTCTTGTTTTATTTGGATTGTTTGCAATAAAGTTATCATTGATTTTAACGTATTCTTTATTATTTAAGTTAATAACAGGTAGAGCTTCATACACACCACCTTGACCTAAGGATTTGTTTTTAACAGTGTAGGTTCCTCCATTGGCTTGACCATTTTCTTCCAAAGCATCCATCGTACCAATAGCTTCTGACAACTGCGTATTTATTACAGAGTCACGAACTACAAGGTTTTGCATATATTCTTTAGTAAATTTTTGAGATTGATTATTTAGACTAAAAAAATTAGCATCTAGTTGTGCATCTAGATTTTTAAACGAACGCGTCTTTTTAGCTACAGTTGTACTGTCTTTACCATGGTTGGCAAAGGCAATTGCTGTTAGCAAAAGACTTAGTATTAGTATGTAGTTTTTTTTCATAATTAATTTGTGCTTAATTATTTAGGTTTATTTTTTTTCGCTAAATTGAAGATATTATTATTCATTTTAATTTATTTTGGGTGATTTACTGCACTTCTATATATTTTTTAAAACACAATATTATCAACATATCTTCAATGCCTTTTTTATTTTTCTTACTAGTGTAAACTTCTTGATTATGCTATTAAACAAAATTAAAAACTTGTTATTATAGATGTATTTTAAAACTGTTTGGTCTTCATGAGCGTGTCTGGCACTTCAATATTTACAGTCCATTTAGTGTGTTACAAAACTACATCTTACAGTGCTCTTGTACACATAATCTATTTTTTATTTAATTACTTTATCACTCCTTAATTATATTTTTTTATTGTGTTCTTACTAAAATTGATATTTGCTATATTATTTTTTTATTTATTATATTCGGCACTCGTTACAAACGAGCGCTAGCTGGGGGTATGAATTGTTTAAAAAACCATTGTCGCATTCTCGTTAAAGACAAGCTTAAAGTTTTAGTTTGATTTCAGAAATAGCTAATCGCAATTCAAGTTCTCCGATACGTCTCAGTAATAAATCATATTCTAAGTCTAATAAATTCTCTTTCAAAATCTGATTAGATAATAACATTTTTTGCTCATTATAGATACGAACTGTCGTTTCGTAAACAAAATTGAGATTATTTAAACACAAGAATATTGTTTCTGCATAAGTTATAAAATTTTCCACTTTATTATCTTCCAATGGATGGAATATGAAATTTTCGGAGGTTACACCAATAGCTTCCATAGGCAATAACCCTTGCTCTATTTGATCATTGAAAGTCTCCATTATAGCCCCCTTTAATTCTAGGTAATTCCAATTTTCCATATCTAAAAATTAGTTAATATAATATCGTTGTTATGAATGATTTCAATAGTTAAATTAGGATAACGACTACTAAATAAGTTAATAACATTACTACAACTTGAACAAGGTACTCGTTCAGTAAAAAGTTTTACTGTTCCTGTTACATTAAAGTTCTCTCCAATATCATTAGCTGACCCAGTTAAAATTTTATATTTCGTATCAACATTTCTTTTATTTGGAACTCCAGCACTATTTAATTGTGTAGAGTATGGAAATATCTCTTGACTTTGAGTAGGACGCAAAGATATATCAGGAACTCTATTTGGTAAATCACCTATTAAATTTTGAATACCACTGTGAGCATAATATTCATTTTTACTAACACTTGAGATGTTTAATTCTGCGTGACCAAAATCCCCACTTTTCTTATAATTTGATGTTAGTTTTTGCCTTAAAACCTTAACTATACTAATCAAATTAGCATCTGAAACTGCATTGAGAACTCTCGTACTCAAACTACCTCCAGCATTAACCAATTTCCAAGTATTAAAACCTTGAGTATTAATATCCGTTGTTACCTGTACTCTTGTTTTATTTGGATTGTTTGCAATAAAGTCATCATTGATTTTAACGTATTCTTTATTATTTAAGTTAATAACAGGTTGAGCTTCATACACACCACCTTGACCTAAGGATTTGTTTTTAACGGTGTAGGTTCCTCCATTGGCTTGACCATTTTCTTCCAAAACATCCATCGTACCAATAGCTTCTGACAACTGCGTATTTATTACAGAGTCACGAACTACAAGGTTTTGCATATATTCTTTAGTAAATTTTTGAGATTGATTATTTAGACTAAAAAAATTAGCATCTAGTTGTGCATCTAGATTTTTAAACGAACGCGTCTTTTTAGCTACAGTTGTACTGTCTTTACCATGGTTGGCAAAGGCAATTGCTGTTAGCAAAAGACTTAGTATTAGTATGTAGTTTTTTTTCATAATTAATTTGTGCTTAATTATTTAGGTTTATTTTTTTTCGCTAAATTGAAGATATTATTATTCATTTTAATTTATTTTGGGTGATTTACTGCACTTCTATATATTTTTTAAAACACAATATTATCAACATATCTTCAATGCCTTTTTTATTTTTCTTACTAGTGTAAACTTCTTGATTATAATACATTTTGATTTTTATAAAATGTATTAAGTTGAGGTGTTTTGCTATTTTTATAATCCTCCTTTATAAACAATATCTGGAATATAATCTGACTCTACATTTATAACTATTCCATTATCATAGGCATAAGAGCAACAAGCCAACAAAGGGAAATCAATCCAATAACTACTATTGTCTTCTTCTTTTTTCTCAATAATCCAATTTTTCTTAGATATAAGATATTGCTCTAAAAGAATATTAAAAGTATTTGCATCCTTTTGGTAGGCTAAATAATACATTTCCATTATTGGTAGCCAAATTTTTTCTCTAATATCATTTCCCTCTTTTGACTTTATTAACTTACTTCCTTCTATATTATGAAATGCAACAACACTTGAACTAACAATACTTTTAATATCTGATAGTATAGATGTTTCAAATTCTATCTTATCATTACACATCGAAATTAACTTAATAGATTTTCTCCAAAACGGATCTTTTGTTTCTTTTACAGAATTACTTAATAAATTAAACAACTCATTTTTGTGTTGATTGTCTCTCAAAATTAAAGCTATGTTAAATAGCTTCCACCAATCAAATAATTCTGTTCCACTTTTAATTTTAGTACTATCGATATTAAAGGATTCATTTAAAATTGTAATTTTTAGAGTAGATTCTAAACAAAACTCTCTCTGTAAATGTTTAATGCCAAGCTCTAAATGAAAATTTAGATATTCTTGAAACTCTCTGTAATTTAAATTCATTAGACAAAACAAACTTAATTCTAGAGGTGTATCTTTATAGCTGTTAAAGTTAACAGACATTCCTTGTTTCAATCTTTTTGGTAATTTTCTTTGATTTTTTAAATACCTTGACCTGATAACTTCTAATTCAGATAAAATATCTCTCGTAATGATGTGTCTTAGTATCATAATATTAATTAATGAAATTTTTAATAGTAAAATTTAATTTCGAATCTGTTTTTTGACTAACTAAGATATATTTTAATAAATTATCATCACTAGCTTCAATTAGCGCTTCTTTTAAAGGATCACCATTAGGTAGTTTTTGTTTTAAATTGTCTATTATATTATCTCTATACTGTGTAGTGCCTTGTTGTGCTACATTACCATTTTGTGTGGTTCTTGCTCCTAATGTACTTCCTCCTCCCTTAGCTTCAACGACATGTAGATTAACTAGGTCACCATCTGAATCAAACTCAGCATAAACTCTATCAAACCTACCTTGTTTACCAGGTGGTATTCTATCTACATCTAATCTTTGCCAACCCCTACTTTGATAAATTTGATCGACTCTTGCTTTAGCTAACAATTCGCTAGCTACAATCTTTTCTTGTTTAGTTACTGCTGACTGTCTGTTAGCCCATTTTATATCCAAATCTGGTAAAGTTGCTGAATGATTGACGTTTGAAAATGTATCACCTAAACTATTGATAGTTGTAGTCATTTTGTGATCAATTTCTTTACCTGCAGTAGCAAATGCATCTAAAAATTTAGTTTTTTGAGCCGAAGTTAAATCATCAAGTTTTGTAATTAAGCTAGATAATCCAAGGTCATCAAACCTCTTTAACAAACCACTCCCTGCATTAGCCAATTTCCAAGTATTAAAACCTTGAGTATTAATATCCGTTGTTAACTGTACTCTTGTTTTATTTGGATTGTTTGCAATAAAGTTATCATTGATTTTAACGTATTCTTTATTATTTAAGTTAATAACAGGTTGATCTTCATACACACTACCTTGACCTAAGGATTTGCTTTTAACGGTGTAGGCTCCTCCATTTGTTTGACCATTTTCTTCCAAAACATCCATCGTACCAATAACTTCTGACAACTGCGTATTTATTACAGAGTCACGAACTACAAGGTTTTGCATATATTCTTTAGTAATTTTTTGAGATTGATTATTTAGACTAAAAAAATTAACATCTAGTTGTGCATCTAGACTTTTAAACGAACGCAATTGCCATGTTTTTGAAACTACAGATGTTGCCACGTTAGGTTTTAGTAAGGCAGGAACTGGATGTGTTTTAAACGTACGCGTCTTTTTAGCTACAGTTGTACTGTCTTTACCATGGTTGGCAAAGGCTACTGTGGTTAGTAGTAGGATTACTATTAGTATGTAGTTTTTTTTCATAATTAATTTGTGTTTAATTATTTAATCTTTCATGTTTTTAGGAAACTAAAAATTGTACTTGATATAACCGTGATTGGATTTAATTCTGAAAAAGTTGGCAACTGCTGGTACTTCTAAGCAAATTTTCTCTCTGTTTTCTAAAGACAAACAAAAGAACTCAGAATCTTCAAGGCAATCCACAAAAATAGAACCTGGTTCTTGATGCTGAAAAGCGTAATGATCGCTCACCCAATAGTTTTCCATAGCAAATTGAAGAATATGTTCTTTCCCTTTGTCATCTATAGAATAGGCTTTTACTAGCCCATTGATAATCCAATATTCAAAATCTACAGATTGTCCTGTTTGGATTAAAAATTGGTGTTTTTTTTAAGCTTTTATATTCAAAGTGCGATTGTATAAAGTCCCACTCCTCATTGGTTAAAGAAACGATTTCTTCAAAATGTTGTTTTAGTAAATTATACTTAGCATGCATAATAAAAATTGCTGTAAATTTTATGTGTTACAAATACTTAACTTTTATGTGACTTATTTACCGATACAATATTTAACTATCCTTATATCTATTAGCGTTAAGTCGTTTGGGCAACAAATAGGATACAAAAAACACATAAAAAGAGTAAATAAAGAGTAAACATCAATAAATAGAGCAACAAATATAGCATAAAAAAAACCGCTCGATTAGAGCGGTTTCCAAATAAAAACACCAAGCATTAATTAGCTGTACCAGAGCCTAAATAAATACTGTTTGATACTTGACTACCATCAGCAGTAATAAACGCCATAAATAGCTCTACCGTATCACCTGCATAAGTTGTAGGGATTGAAACAATTTGAGAACCTACTGTTCTGTCTGCTCCATCAAGTAAAGAAATAGATTCCTTTTTTGATGGATTGTAAACCAATAACATTGCCTTGTCAGTAGCATTTGCGTTACCTTCAGCAGAGTTATCATCCCACCCAAAAGTTACTTCTCCAGCAGTTGCTAAATCAGTCGTCGGGTTTAACGCACCAGATAAACCTCCGCGACTTACTAAAGCGTTTGGATAGTCAACAACAAAGTTTGGTTCTGTACCTGTAATCGCATTATTCAACACATACGACATTGCAGCATTAAATTCTGTTTTCTTAACAGCTAATCCTTTATACCCTAACTTAATAAAAGGCTTTACAGCCTGTAAAAATTCTAAAGTGGCAGTAAACTTCGTTCTTTGGTTTACTTGACCAACAGTTCTTGGATTGGCTACACTTGAGGGTTTAATTCTAATGTAATCAATTCCTTTCCAGCTTCCACCGATAACGTTTCCAACCTTACCTGAAAGCCCTCCTAAAATACCTTGGGAAATTTTACCCATAACATAAATAATTTAAATGAAACTTGTTTTTCTTCGGACTTGGTACGGACTTAACACGAAGTTGTACCTTCCGATTGAATATATGGCAAATTTTATGCTATTCGTTAGATATGGATTTTGTTGCTTTAGATTGCTTCTTTTTGCATTTTAGAAAATAAACTTTGAATGTATGATACTTTCAAATCTGCCATTTTTGAAATGACTTTTTGAAGTTCGGCTTCTTTTTTACTAATTACTGACACAATATTAATATGCTTTTGCAATTGAAATTCATTATTTATTAATGATGTAAAACTATTTTTTAGAGTATTTCTGCAATCATCTATTGAAATAAACGGAATAACACTTCCTTTTAAATAGTAAGCGTAAAAACCGCCTATTTGTAACATCATAGATAAGTGAAAAAGTGTGTGTTTTACCTCTTCTGTTGTAGTAGTGACAACGAAACAGTTAGCACAGGATTTTAAGAGTGGTTTTCCGCTGTTTAGCCCTTTGTTTAGTATAAAAAAATGAGGGTTTGAGTAAGTTTTTCCTGCTCGATGTGTTTTCAGTTTAAAAGTTGACATAGCTATCCAATTTAAAATTGCTTCGCTACGCTTCGCGCCATTATTTTTTTTGAAAAGAAAAAAGATAGCCATAGTTGTTGTGGCGTGGGTAAGGCTGTCAAGGTTTTTGGATAAAAGTTTTTTGAGTTGAATGTCTAAATCAAAAGAAAAAGGGTCTTATAAAAAGTTTTATTCAAAACCCGTAGGGCTTGACCTTTATAGCCTTGTGCGGTTGGCAGAGGTAGCCACATATATTTGCTACCTTTTTTTATTTTAATCCTATAAATGCAAATATTACTATTATTATCAATATAACTATTGTGAAAAATTTTGTAGAATAAGAATCGTCTCCTTCAGGATTTTCGATTTTATTACCGTTTTCATCTATATCGTGAGGAAAGAATAAATCAAATAATGATTCAATCAGTTTTTTCATACATTAAATATAACTTTTCTGGGGAATTAACACTTAAAAAAATAGGTTGCATTTTGTTATTGAGTGTTGGATGAAGCGTTTGTATTGGTAGCGTTTTAAATAGTTGTTTAATAAAACAGCATTTAAACAAGCTACTTATACAGGACTTTTAGACAATAGCTTATTACTTTTTTGAGGCACGATAAAAAGTAATGTGCTATGGCGTGCTATAAATATTGTAAACCTATTTTTTTATATCCTATTTCTTGGGTGGTGGGGAAAAGTGGACTTTTATATTTGTTAGCGAAATGAAACAAACAAAGACTTGAGGTAAGGAAAACTTGGACTTAACGATGGTTTTGTGCAGTTGAATGAGATAACTAATATTATAATTAACTTAAACTTTCTACTGTTTAATAATAGTTCAAAATATAGTTAAATGTTCGGATGTGAGCGTTGGATTAGCGGATATTTTACATAATAGCAGTTATAGCGACGAAAATATAATAAAACGCCATAGGCAACCATTGAAAGGATTTTTGCTCCTATAACTTCTATTATGTAACATAGCTTGGGATTGGTTTTTTGGCGTAATAGTTGTTTGAGCGTTGGCAATAGCTCTTTGCTTTTTTATTGTACTAATTTATTTATATAGATACTTTTAAATAAAACAAGTAATGTGCTATTATAGCGTTAGATACAAGTATTATGACATAAAACCAATTATGCATTGGCGAGCGGAACAACACAAAAGACAGAGGATTTTGAGGTACGAAAAAACTGGGTTTTGGGTTGTGGGGACAATTACCAACTCATTCGTTGTAATCGAACTGCATTTAAAATTGCTAAAAAAGCTACACCAACATCTGCAAAAACTGCTTCCCACATTGTGGCTAAACCACCTGCTCCTAAAATCAAGACAATAACTTTAACACCAAATGCTAAAATGATATTCTGCCAAACTACTTTACGTGTAGAACGACTAATCTTAATAGCCCTCACTACTTTTGATGGTTGGTCAGTTTGAATAATGACATCTGCTGTTTCAATAGCTACATCACTACCTAAACCACCCATTGCAATACCAACGTTACTTACTGCTAAAACAGGCGCATCGTTAATACCATCACCAATAAAAGCTACTTTATTTTCAGGATTCTTCTTTAAAATTTCTACTTCCTTTAATTTATCTTCTGGTAGTAAACCACCTTTAGCATTTTCGATATTCAACTCTTTAGCGACTTGTTGAGTTATAGAATCTTTATCACCAGAAAGCATCATAATTTTCTTAATTCCTACTTTGTGTAATTCTGTAATAGTTTCTTTTGCATCCTCTTTTAATTCATCTGCTATTACTACATAACCTGCAAATTGATTATTGATTACAACTAATACTATAGATTCTACAATAGATTCCGTTTCACTTGGAATATCAATACTATTGGTAGTCATTAAGGCTTTGTTACCTACTAAAACAGTTTTATCGTTTACTATACCTTTTAATCCTTTACCAGCAATTTCAGAAACTTCTTTTGCTTCATAGCTATTTTCAGTTCCTTTATATACCATTATGGCTTTAGCTATTGGATGCGTGGATTGTTCTTCCATAGCCATTAAATACCTCATAAAATCAGATTCATCCCAACCAATAGTTTTTATTTCTTTGATTTTAAATACACCTTTGGTAACTGTACCTGTTTTATCCATTACCAATGTATTTATCTTGGTCATAGCGTCTAAAAATGAAGCACCTTTAAATAAAATACCATTCTTTGAAGCTACACCTAAACCACCAAAATATCCTAAAGGGATTGAAATTACCAACGCACAAGGACAAGAAATCACCAAGAATATTAATGCTCTGTATAACCAATCTCTAAATACATAATCATCTACAAAAAAGTAAGGTATAAAAGTAACACCAATAGCCAAGAACACTACAATTGGTGTGTAGATACGAGCAAACTGTCTAATGAATAATTCTGTTTTAGATTTACGTGCTGTAGCATTTTGAACCAAATCTAATATTCTGGCAATAGAACTATCTTCAAACTTATTGGTTACCTCAACTTCAATAACGCTTTCTAAATTAATACTACCTGCATAAACTTTTTCATCTTTTACGATTTTATCTGGTTTACTCTCACCTGTTAAAGCTGAAGTGTTTAATGATGCTTTTGAGGATAGCAACTTACCATCTAAAGGGATTTTTTCACCTACTCGAATTTGAATTTTTTCTCCAATATTTACATCTTCGGGCGACACACTTATATAGTCACCATCACGATACACATTGGCTTCTTTTGGTCTAACATCTAATAGTGCTTTAATGTTTCCTTTTGCTTTATTTACTGCTGAACTTTGAAATAATTCTCCTACTGCATAAAACAACATAACTGCAACACCCTCTGGATATTCACCAATTATAAATGCACCAATTGTAGCAATAGACATTAAAAAGAACTCTGTAAAAACATCACCTTTTTTAATACTATTCCAACCCTCTTTTACGACTGGAAATCCTACAGGTAGATATGCTAAACTGTACCAAGCAATACGAATCCAATCTTGAAAAAAAGAAACATCAAAATAATCTAAACCTATGCCAATGATAAGCATTGTAAAACTTATGATTGCAGGTATATAGGTTTTAAATGAACTACTATCACCGTGGTCGTGATTATGACCATCATCGTGAGAATGTTGTTCTTCTGAATTTGGTTTTAAATCTCTTAAATTGACTTTCTTTTTTTTCATTTAAAATCAAATAATTTTTCAATATCATTTGGAATAGACATACGTTTTAATGGTGGTACGTTTGCGCCACCTGTATTACCAAGTGGAACGTGATTAATAAATGATTTCCAGCCACCAACAATAAGCCTAATAATTTGACCGAATACTTCTTTAGTATCTTTTTGTCTAAATCCAAACTTTAGCATTAGCCAATGTGAATAGGTATGTTCTATAGGATAAGACTGTCCTATTATATGACTACGTTCTAAATGATACCAAGCATTACCAAACTGCTTATTTTCTAAACAGAAACTGTATTGTTTTAATTCTTGGTTATACGCCTGTTTTAGATGTTTAGGTATTTTAGTATTAAACTTCATATCCTCTAATTTTGGATAAATGTACTTTAATAGTAAGTGCAATGGAAGTGCAATAATTAGACACTACACTTGTCGCAAATACCTTTTACCACCAAATTTACATTCTCTGACACAAAACCATCTGGCACTTTTATTTGAGGTATTTTATGTTCTGTTAAGCAAATGGTTTCATTGCAATTATTACAATGGAAATGTAAGTGCAAATCGGTTTCAATTTCACAATTACATCCCTTTTCACATAATGCATATTTTGTAATCCCTGTACCATCGTCTATTTGATGCACAATAGCCTTTTCTTCAAAGGTTTTAATAGTTCTGTATAAAGTGGTTCTGTCTGCTTTTGAGAAAGCATTTTCAATATCACTTAAAGTAACAGCGACCTCTTTTTCTGCAAGAAACTTATATATAAGCAAACGCATTGCTGTAACACGAATATTTTTTGACTCTAATACTTGTTCTATTGTTTCCATAATTAATGTGCGTGTTCTGCTTCTCCTTTTTTCATTTCTGCGTTAAGATAATAAGCATTGTTATAAGCAAATTTTGTATTACTTTCTATGTTTTCAGTAAATTGAACCGATACCCAATCACCATCTTTAGTGCCTAACACAACTTCGATAGGTTTAAAGCTCCAATCGTCATTTTCTTTTTCTACTGAAAACACATAATATCTTTCGCCTTCTTTTATAATTGCACTTTCTGGTAAAGCTTTTGTTTGGGTATTATCTACTTGAATTTTACCTTGAATATACATACCAGGAATTAAGTTACCTTTTTTGTTTTCTATTTCTGCGTGAACGTGGACTGCTTTTGGGTTGTCCTCAAAGGTTTTGCTTACGGAATAGATTTCTGCGATAAGCTCTGCATCTGGTATGGATTGTACCGTAAAGTTAACTTTCTGACCTTTCTGTACTTTATAAACATCTTTTTCAAAAACCATTAAATCGGCGTGAACGTGATGCGTATTTACAATTTCAAATAATTCGGTTTGTGGCTCTACATATTGACCTGTTTTTACTTCAACTTTTTGCACAAAGCCTTCTATTGGACTTCGCAATGCTATGCGCTGTGCAATTGTTCCATTGCGAACTGATGTAGTGTTAACGTTGAGTATTCTTAATTGCGCTTCTAAACCATTAACCATTGCTTTTGATGCTTGATATTCTGCTTCTGCTTTCTGGAAATTAGCACCAGAACCAACACCAGCATCGTATAATTTTTGTTGACGTTCATAATTTTTCTTTGCAAGCTCGCTATTGCTATAAGCGTTTAAATAATCCGTTTGCGCTTGTATGATATTTGGGTGCGATAGATAAGCCACAACTTGACCTTTATTAACCTTATCACCTTCAATCACTTCAATTGAAACGACATTTGCACCAACAACAGTAGTAATAGCTGCTTCGTTTTGTGGTGGTACTTCTAACGTTCCGTTTGCTTCTACATAGCCGCTCATATTACGTAATGCTAACGTATCTATTTTCATTTTCAATGCATCGAATTGCTGTTGTGAAAGCATTACTTCGTCTTCATCGTGATGCTCTTCGTTAACTTCTGTTTTTTCTTCCTCATCGTGGGAATGACCATCATTCTCGTTATGATTTTCTTTATTTCCGCAAGCTGAAACAAATATGGCTAACACCATTACGGTAAGGATTTTATATATTTTGTTTTTCATTGTCTTATTTATTAAAATATTGTAATTGAAATGTGCTTTCTAAATAGTTTACTAATGCAGTCTGTGCTTCCAGTTCCGATTGAATTGCTTCTTTTATCAACTGCGTAAATGCAGTATAATCAATTTCGCCTTCTCTATATGCCAGTAATGCACCTGTTTTTTGCTCTTTTGTTAATGGTAAAACTTGGTCTTTGTAAAACTCCCAAGATGTTTTCCATTTCATATAATTTTCTTTAGCCTGAACAAACCTTGATTGTACTTCCTGTTTTTTGAACGCTACATTGGTTTCCGCTATTTCTTTATCAATTCTGGCACTTCTAACTTGTGCTTTGCTAGAACCTGATAAAAACGGAACTGAAATTCCTGCTTGATAGGTGTAAAATCCTGAATTGCCATTTACTTTTTGTAAACCACCTTGAAGATTGAACTTTGGCAAATTATCTGCTTTTGCAGCTTTATATTTAGCTTCCGCTTCATCTACAATGTTCTGCGACATACTGTACAATGGATGACTTTCAATACTGAATGTTTCCATATCACTATCTATCGCTACCTCAAATTCATCTGAAACTGTAAAAATTTCTTCTGATACCAACCACAAATTGAATTGCAGTAAGGCAATAAGATAATTACTATAGGCTTGCGCTTTTTTATTCTGAATTTGAAACGCTTGATTTTTTGCTGCCGAATATTCTAATTTAGAAATAGCTTCGACTTCATAATTTAAAGCTACTGCTTGCTCGAATTTGGAATAAATGGAATCCAATTCCTTATACAAATCATAGTTTTGTTTCATTTGATAGCAATTAGACCAAGCTTTTTTAACTTCCAATTCTAATTCCAACTCGGAAAGTTGAAAGGCTTTTTGTGCCAATTGAATGCGTTGTTCTTGTAGCTTCTTTTTAGAACCAATGCCAAATACATCGATATTTGATTGACCAATACCAATGGTTGTATAGATGCCATTTCCATTATCAATTTCTTCTCCACCTGTAAAAATTTGAGTCGTTCCGAAATCATAGGCAGTCGATTTTAATTGTTCTTGTTTTGTAATTTCCAACTGCTTTTGCTTCAATAATGGATAATTACTTTTTGCGAGTTTAACAGCTTCCTGTAATGAAATTTCGGGAATTGTATCATTCAACTCTTGTGCATTACTTTGTGGTGAAAAGCCAAATAGTAATAATACAACTGCTGTTGCTGTTACTAACTTTTTATTTGGCTTAAACGTAAAAGATTTGTTTTCTACCCAATGATATAAAATTGGTAAAACAAATAAGGTAAGCAAAGTTGAAGTTAATAATCCACCAATAACAACCGTTGCCAATGGACGTTGTACTTCTGCACCAGCTGATGATGAAATAGCCATTGGTAGAAAGCCTAATACATCTGTAAAAGCAGTTAGCATAATAGGTCTGATTCTTCGTTTAGTACCTTCAACTATTCTATCCTTTAGATTGGTTACACCTTCTTCTTTTAATTCGTTGAGTCCGCTTATCATTACCAAACCATTTAAAACTGCAACACCAAACAGCACAATAAAACCAACACCTGCCGAAATACTAAATGGCATATCACGTAACCACAACGCCACAACACCACCAATAGTTGCCATTGGAATAGCTATGTAAATCATTAAGGTCTGTGGTAAAGATTTTAATGCAAAATATATTAGTATAAATATGAGTAACAATGCAATAGGCACAACGGTTTGTAATCGGTTGCTGGCACGTTCTAAATTTTCAAATGCACCACCATAACGAATAAAATAACCTGATGGTAATTCTAATTGTGCATCTAATTTTGATTTAATTTCAGTTACTAACGATTTTACATCACGTCCTCTAACATTAACACCTACATAGGTTCTTCTATTGGTGTTATCTCTACTGATTTGCATTGGTCCTGCTTTATAGCTTACATCTGCAATTTCACGTAAAGGAATTTGAGCACCCGAAGGTAAATTGATATACAGGTTTTGAACATCTGAAATATCCTTACGGTTTTGATCGCTTAATCGTACTACTAAATCGAAGCGTTTTTCACCTTCAAAAATTACACCTGCTGTACCACCTGCAAATGCAGATTGTACGGTTTGATTAAGCGTATTTATTTGAAGACCATATTGCGCCAATTTATTCCTGTTGTAATTGATTGTCATTTGTGGCAAACCTGTTGTGGCTTCCGCTTTCATATCACCAATACCTTCAGTACCTGCGATAATTTTAGATATTTCTTCGGCTTTTTGAGATAGAATATCAATGTCTTCACCATAAAGTTTTATAGCAATATCTTCACGAACACCTTCTAATAACTCGTTAAAACGCATTTCAATAGGTTGTGTAAACTCATAATTAACACCAGGAACCATTTCAACTGCTTCTTTCATTGCTTCAATCAATTCATCTTTTGATTCTATAGTAGTCCATTCACTTTTAGGTTTCAGAATTACAAAAACATCGGCAATATCCATAGGCATCGGGTCGGTTGGAATTTCGGCAACACCAATACGACTCACAATTTTATCAACTTCTGGAAATTTTGCTTTTACTATTTGTTCTATTTTGGTAGTAGTTTCAATAGTTTCTGTAAGTGAACTACCTGGTTTTAAAATAGCGTGAAATGCAATATCACCTTCATCGAGTTGCGGAATGAACTCGCCACCCATTCTTGAAAACATAAAAACGGTTATTCCGAACAACACAACTGCAATACCAATTACCCATTTCCCTTTTCGCAAGGCTCTAACCAATAAAGGTTGGTATTTATCTTCAACCCAATGCACAAATCTATCTCCATAAGATTTTTTATCGTTTTTAGGTGCTCTTAATATTAAAGCTGACATCATTGGCACATAGGTTAAACAAAGTACCATTGCACCAATCATAGCAAAAATAAAGGTCAAAGCCATTGGTTTAAACATCTTTCCTTCAATACCTTGTAAGGCTAAAATGGGTAGAAAAACGATAAGGATAATCAACTGACCGAAGAAGGCAGCATTCATCATCTTTTTTGAAGCATTAGAAGCAACTTTATCTCTTTCTTTAGATGTAAGTTGTTTCTTTTTCAAAACTTGTGATGCTATAAGAAAAACAGTGCTTTCAACAATAATTACAGCACCATCTACAATGATTCCGAAATCTATGGCTCCCAAACTCATTAAGTTTACCCAAACATCGAATACGTTCATTAAAATAAAAGCGAACAATAAGGATAATGGTATGGTTGAAGCGACTATTAAGCCACCACGCCAATTTCCTAATAAGAAGATAAGGACAAAGATGACTATCAATGCACCTTCAATAAGATTGGTGGTAACTGTAGAAGTTGTTTCTCCAATTAATTTACTTCGGTCTAACAAGGATTCTATAATGACACCTTCTGGTAATGACTTTTCTATTTGAGCCATTCGCTCTTTTACATTGGCGATAACATCATTAGAATTAGCACCTTTTAACATCATTACCAAACCACCAACAACTTCTCCTTCTCCATCTTGAGTTAATGCACCATAGCGTATTGCAGAACCAAATTGTACTGTAGCAATATCTCCTATAGTTACGGGAATATTATTAATATTCTTGACTGTGATTTTTTTAATGTCCTCTAAACTTCGCACCAAGCCTTCACCGCGAATAAAATTAGCCTGATGGTTTTTTTCGATATACGCACCACCTGTGTTTTGATTATTGGCTTCAAGCGCATTAAACACATCTGTAATGGTTAAACCAATAGCGTTTAAATCGTTTGGGTCAACCGCTACTTCGTATTGTTTAATCTTACCACCTATGGCGTTTACTTCAACTACACCTTCAACCATAGCCATTTGACGCTGTACAATCCAATCTTGCATTGAGCGTAAATCTGTGATGGTATATTTGTCTTTGTACTCTGGTGCTACTTTTAAGGTGTATTGGTAAATTTCTCCCAATCCTGTTGAAATTGGTCCCATAGTAGGTTCGCCAAAACCAGCAGGAATTTGCTCTTTGACTTCGTTTAGTTTTTCAGCTACTAATTGTCGAGGCAGATAGGTTCCCATATCATCATCGAATACAATAGTAACCACAGATAAGCCAAAACGGGAAATTGACCTAATTTCCTGTACATCAGGAAGGTTGCTCATTGCCACCTCAATAGGATAGGTTACAATCTGTTCAATATCTTCTGTACCTAAATTGGGTGCTTGTGTAATAACCTGTACTTGGTTATTGGTAATGTCTGGAACAGCATCGATTGGTACTTTTGTCATACTCCAAATACCTGCTCCAATTATGGTAAGCGTGAGCAAACCAATAATGAATTTGTTATTGATTGAAAAATCAATGATTTTATTAATCATAGAAAATGTATTAATTCAGTTAAATTATTCGATACAATTCTGATATAAGAAATAGAATTACACGAAATGAAAAGAACCCTTTAGGCTCAAAATTGGATATAGTTATCCATTAAAAACTGAATTATACTTTAGGTGGTTGGAAAAGTGATTCCAAATATCTGGAAGTGAAGTTTACTTTATGTAAATTATATTGTTTTTTCTCTTCAATTTTTAGTCGATTGGTTAAAGCCAAATTATTGTTCGCAATAATTAATACCAATGGGTGACAACATTGATTATGGGAATGGACTGGTGTATTCTCCTTATCTGGGTTATGATGATGCTCTTCATTTTTAGCATCATTGCCAAAGTAGTCTTCAACTACATATTCATAGAAAGAGTCTCCATAAACTTTATGGTCTTGATAATGGGTAATTACATTTGAAATTTCTTTAATTGGACCACAAAAGTCCATATCTATGCTTATCCCTTGAAAAAAGAATAAAATAGACATTGATATGGAAACAAATATTTTCATATAATTTATACAAATATACAAATTAATCAATGCACAAGTTGTGCAAATAAATTGATTGGTAAATTATAAAAACCATAACGCATCTTTAGCATCGTCTGGAACACCATTATTAAATCGTGGTGCTATTTGAGCTACCATCTCTGGATATTTTATAGTGATTGGTACATTTTGTTGGCGTAAGGATTTCCAATATAATCTGCTAAACTGATACACTTGCGTTAATAATTCTAACACTACATCTGCATCTTCAAAAGCATCTTCATCTGGACTGCTTACCTTAATTTTTATTGGAAACGGATAACCATCTGTATCTGCATATCGCTGTGAATTAGGGTAACGTGCATTATTAAACAGTAGGAATTGATTTTCGCTAATACGTATGTATGTGCCACTTACAGGCATTAGCTTTTTGTTCCAATTAAGGTCATAAGCAATAATATCTTCTGCTTCTGTTTTATTGATATTTAGAATGTAGAGCGGAATTTTTAACCCTAATGTATGCATCCCTCTAATAATTGGTTTTAGTTCCTCGTAACTCATTTCCTTATAGAAGTGAATGACTACTTTATCTGCTTCTGCAACCGATGTAAAATCTCTAATGGCTTTACATATACTTCCTGCCAATAGGTCTGTTTCGCTTTGGTCAAAATATTCGAACTTTCTAAATAAGCCATTGTTTTGAAAACTAAAGGCACTTGCTATATAACGTCTGTTTTCGCCTTGATTGGTAAATGCACCAACACCTATTACTAATTCTTTTTTATCGGTTACTGCAAGTTTCCAAGGTGCGCCACCTAATTTGGCGTGAATAGCTAACGCCATATTTTGCAATGAAAATTGGAAGTTGTATTGATTCTCGATATTGACCACCATTTTTTCATAATCTACCACTTGTGTAACAATGCCTTCATTTAAAAACAGTTCTTTGATTTGAATATAGATTTCGCGGTCTTCGGGATTTGGTGTAAACTTATCGAATGGGCTTAAATAAAAAGCTGCATAACTTACATTTTCGTGGTCGAACGAAAGGTTTTCTAATTGCTGCGTTATTTCTGGTATTGGGTTGTTTTCGTTAGTAAATTCAATAAAATGTTCTTTAGAAGTTGAAGCCTTAATATTTACATAAGCCTCAATCCCTTTAAAATACTTTTTATCCGCAGTAACACCAGTTTTGAGGTTATTGTAAAAGGTTTTAATTGCTTCTTTATGTGAGGTATGGTATACAAAGAAAAACTTAATGTTTTGGTTGTTGGGTCTTTTGTAAGGGTTGAGGTTATTCATTGCCAATTTAGGCACTAAATGTGTTTTTTTATTACCATATTGGTCTTTACCAAATTCTAATAAACCTACTTGTGGGTCGATATGGTTGGTACGATTGAGAGGCACATCTATAAAAGCATCATTCTTAAATGGAAATATGGCTTTAAAATCTTCTGTAAACAGATAGTTGGTTGCAAAATTATTGATAAGTGCTACATATTTTTGGTATTTATTAATTGGTCTTACAGGTTCTTCAATAGGTATATTTAATGCTCGTGCTAATGGTAAACTAAATATTGGGAATGCTTGGTCAAACTCAATTGCATTATAAAATTCTTCTTTCTCCTCTGTATCGAGTTTCATTTGGTAATTAAAAGTCTTTTGTCCATATACACAACGCTTAATATTCTCTGTTTCCTCTATATCCTTAACAGATGTTGTAAGGACTTTTGATGTGCCATCATACGATACAATAAGCTCTGGTAAGTCTGTGAGTTTTGCAAATTGTACCTTAAATGAGAATTTGTAATACAAATTATAATGTTCTGTATTGCCTTTAAGAGAAGGCATCCACACTTGTACATCACCAACAAAGTTTTTTACTACTATATAGTCTTTTGATTGAAAATAGCTTCTTAATTGGTGTTTAAGGTATTGTTTATATATTCTCAATTCTCTACCATTTACTAAATTCAGCTTAATGCTTGGTGCATTAGGTGTTTCTGTTGTAAATGTTGTAAATATTTGGTCTGTATTAGATAGGTCTGTGTCTGGAAACACCTCTTTAATCTGTCTTGAAAATTTAGATTTATGAATGGGATGACTGCCTTCAATATCCTCTAATGATAAAAATATTGTAGGCGCACTATTAGGCCATTTAAAATTAAGTATGTTGGTTTTGAGGTGTTCTTGCATAAATGAAATTATATTGTAATTTTACATAGAAGGTTGAACTTTATTATTGTTATCAACTAATAAATCTTTGTTTAGTAGTCTATTTACAGACTGCATATCTTGGTATGTAGATTTAGCACGCTCTATTATTTTTTCAATAATTTTATCAGAAACTTCCATTTGTTTCACCAAGCCTAAACCAACCAAATAATCTAATAAAAAGGATATATACAATAGTTCAAACTGTGAAAAAATATTGTTTTTTGTTTTAGTGCGATGTATTAAATAATCTCGATGACGAACAATCTTTGATACATATGTTTTAATATCATCTTCTGGAATATTAGTTATATCGACTAATAATTGCTTTTGTTCTAATAAATCTTTGGCAAAAGATGAGTTCTTAATCTTATTACCAAATTTCAAACTATAAGCCTCGAAAGCTGTATAGGAATTTGTAAATCGCCTACTATGACTCGTTTTAACCGAGAGTAAATTTTCGATAATAATATCAGCACAATAACCTATGCCTTCATTGTTATACCAATGCTTAATTATATTGGACAAATCATCTTTAATAGTATCATAGTCAAGCGCTATAAAACCAGATATGTTTTCTTTGTTGAAATCATCCTTGTAATATAACGAAGCCCAATTACCACAGCTTAAACATTTAAAATTAAAAGATTTAAATTGTACAGACTTACCGTATAAAAAATGAAATAATTTTTGAAATGAATTATATAAATCTATACTCTCAAGAATACTCAATTTTTTTTCTGATATAAAATCGACATATCCAACATTGTCCATTCTAAAAAAGTCGTGGTTAGAAGTATATGATGTTGATTTTGTGATTTTAATAGATAAGTCTTTAGTAATATTCGTATTGTGGACTACGTCATCCTCTTTTTCAAGTTTGTCTTCTAAAGAATTATACCAATGCATTTTTCTAACCCAACTCACTATTGCTAAATTGTCAATTTGAAATTCATTAATTTTCAAACCTATAGGTTCAATTAAATGATATGCACAAGCAAACGTATATTTAGGCTTATAAGTTTTAGTCTCTACTATTCCATTGCTACTGTTTTTAATCTTGCAGTTTACAAAAGTTAAATAGCCTAAACCTGTAAAAACCCCATAAATTAACTCTATTTGATAGGCAGGTAATCTTTCTGACAAATTGGTCGTTATGTGCACTTCATCATTAATTAACTCTAATACACAAAAGCACTTATTATCCTCTGCAGATTTAAACCATACCTCGCCATAATATTTATTCTCTTTAAACATAAATTACTTTAAATCCTTACCCTTTTTAACAATCTTACTAATTTTTTCTTCAGCTATTTTGAGGATTTCCGTACTCTCTTTTTCATTTTTGAGCATTAGTACAATTTGTTCGGACATCCATAGCTTAATTAATTCGTTTTCGTCTTGTTTTAATGCTTTAGCGAATGCAACTACTTGTTCGCGTCTTGCCATCCGATTTCCTCGTTCTATTTTGCTTAAATAGGCAACGTCCATATTTAGGTTTGCAGCCATTTCTCTTAATAGCAAATTGCGGTTTTCACGCAATGAGCGTATGTACTCTCCAAACTCCATAATAGAATTATTTAGACTTGTCAAATTTTGTCTAATTTAAGTAAAGGAAACTAAAGGAAAAGAAAAAGATATTAGTAGTTATTAACAGATAATGAGGATATTAAGGATTTGAGGAAGTCATTTAATCATATCCCTAAATCCTTAAAATCCTTAACTACGGCTTTGCAGGATTTGAGTAGTTATTGTGTGCTTCTCTGTGTATTAATCCTGCTTCTACAAATTTGGTAATATATCCTTCTGCGGTTTTATGTGGGATGTTCTGTTTTGTGGCTAAATCTAAATACACTTGTCTGATAAATTGTTTTGGTAAACTTTCTAAAAAGCGTTCTTTTCTATTTGAACGTTTTGTTGCTTTCTGCTCTATTGGTAAATCATTAAATACTTTACTACTGTGCTTCACTAAAATTGAAATTATGGTTATAGCGTTCTCAAAATCTATATCCTCACATTCTTTAGTTCCATTTACATCACCATCTTCCATAATGCGGAATGCTGTGAATAGCATCATTACCCTAAATGCAATTAAGCCTAATCTCCTTATTGTTGCAATATACTCTTCGGGTTGTAGGTTGATGTATTTGGTCTGTAAGGATTCAAAAAAGGTATTGAATTGCTGTTGTTGAGTTGTGGTTAATCGTATTTCAATCTCTGGATTGTTTTTTAGCGTTTTGTACAGTTCTAAAAACTCACTACCTAATTGGTTATAGTAATCATCTAAACCTACTTTATTGCTATTTTGAAACACGTTTTTCCAAGTTGGTTTTATATTCATATAGTAAAACATAAAGCGACTAAATAAGCCATTTTCTGCATTGGGTATTAGAGTCGCCACTTGTTTAGGTGTACCTGATAATACTGTTGATAAACAGGGTTTTTCAATATCTACGTATTCTCTATCCGTTCTGCGATAATAGCTTATAGTTTCGTGATGAAAGGCTTTCCGAAAACCATCGGAATAATTACCATAATCGCTTTTAAAGGCTTGTGCTAACGTATCGCCTTCGGTTTCAAAAATTAATCCTCTGCCTTTATTATCAGAAATTAATTGATATACGCCTGTTACACTATTGTTAGCAGGAATGAATAGCATTCGCTCTGGCGGTTTACTCGGTTTTTCTAAGTTTTCATCTTTGCCTTTGTTCATATTGTAAGTAGCGGTTTCTGATTGAAATTGCTGCTTTAATACTTTGGCTTGTTCTCGTTTTAATTTGTGAACGGGCTCTACCAAATTTTTAATTTGGTTAAGCCTTCCTTTTCCTGCAGAAGCAGGTGCGGTTACAAATAAATATAAGTTGCTGAATACTTTACGTTGGTCATAGATTCCGAAGAGTTTAGGAAAACACGCACTAAATGCTGTTAATGCGCCTAACAATAAAATGTCCTTTTCTTCCTGTCCATTAGCAGGGTTTACAACTTGTTGTAAAAACTGTGGCAAATTCTCATATACCGTTTCTGGTATTGTAGGCATTGCTTGGTTGGGTGTATCGACAACAGTTACAACGTTTGTTGCAACTTCGTTGTTATACTGTTGTTTAGTCGGTTTTATACCTGACTGATGTGTGTAATGGTAAAAGGTAGCAATTGTAATTCCGTGTCCTTTTGCGTTTAAGCATTTATCGAATTGTGTATCACACTCTTTAGCATCGTAACCTGCATAATTTTTACTTATTCGGTGGAAATAATCTCTTCCTGTTTCTCTGTATTCTTCTGCTAAAGCAAAGCCTAAATCTCTCCAAGTGGCATAACTTCCTGTTATGTCTGTACCTGATTGCTCGATTGCTGAAATGTAGGATTCAATGTCGTTATCAGCAACAGCAACAACATTAGTTGTTGCTGTGTTGCTTTTTGGTTTTGTTGGCTCTTTAGGAACTTCTAACCAATCTTTTGGGTTAAATATTTTAGTCATAATGCTTGATGTCTTTTATGTAAAAAGGCTGTTGGGTCATATGGTAAAAAACACGCTCTGGAAACGTCTTTACCTGACTGGTCAACCTCAATGTTATAATTGTGTTTAATGTAATTTGCTACTGCTGTGAAATATTCTGAATGCGATACTTCTGAAATATCTATTCTAATAATCCATTTTAGGCCATCGCCAGATGGTGATATGAATAGCATTTCGGTTTCAAAATATTCATCATTTAAGAGCTGTGTTCTTAACTCTTGTAGATTCTCTAAATGGTCAAAATCAATGGTTAATAAATTAGAATGCTTTAGCAAATTGTTATCGCTTCGTTTTTCAAATGTTCCTGAAAGTGTTACGTAATCAAAGCGATTCGCTTTGAATTTACGTGCTTCTTTTACATTGGTAATTGCTCTTAATTCTTCAGTAATCTTTTTGTATTTATTACTTGTGATTAATGCAAATACTTGATGTAATCGCAAGGTTTCCGAAGGAAACACATTGCGAACAGGTGCTTTAAAAAAGCTACAGTTGGCATACCACGTATCGTCTGGTTCATTAAGCCATTCCAATTCGTCTTTTTCCTTGACTTCTAAATTTAGATGTAGCTCTTGATTTATCTTCTGGTACAAATCTTCTTCATCGGTTATTCTAAAATGATATTGTGCAAAATCGAATACATCACCTTTAAAGGCTTCTAATTCTGTATCTCGATGTGTTGCTATAATACCATCAATATGAATCCGTAAGGTTTCTTTACCACCATTAAAAGGGTTTCGAGTTATCCCACAGTCCCTTCCTTTTACAGAAAGGACTGTTTGATTAGGATAATACTGTCTCAACACATAGGCATAGATTTTTAAACCATAATGTGTTTTGTCTAAAATTGCTTCTCTACTTATTTCCATCTTGCTTGAAATTATGGTTGTAGTAGTTGTCTTGAAGCAATTGCTCTATGTCAGCAACTTTATAGTAAAATTTACCTTTTACTTTGCTGTAAGGCAAAGTGCCATTGGTTCTTAAAGTTTGTAGCGTTCGCTTACTTATATGTAAGGTCTGCAATACATCTTGATTGTCTATCCACGTATCTTTTAATACTTCTGCTCTCGATTGTCGTAACAATTCGATACGTGCTTTAATGTCCTTTATTTCTTGAGAGAGCGTTAAGAGTAAATCGATTATTTCAGTCATAACTTCACCGCTCCTTTCTTAATAAGGTAATCGGCAGCTTGCTGTTCGATTTCGTCTCTTGAGTTCATACGGTTACGCAGTAACCAATGGTCTAACTCTTCTCTTTGGAAATAAATCTTTTTACCATTCGGTTTATAATGTGGAATGGTTCCCGTACTTGTGAGTTTATACAAGTGCGATTGGGATAATTCTAAATACTTGCAAGTTTCATTAAAGTTTAATACTTGCTTTTGCATTGTTTGTTGCTCTAATAAGAGTTTTTCAATGCGGTCTAACTTTTCGATGATATTTGTGTCCATCGTTTATTTTGTTTTAAATAAATGAGGACATCTGGCCAAATGTCATTCTTGGTTTTCAAGAACAGGACAAAGGTTGAAAATTGGCTTCCCGATTTTAGTAAGAGTGTAAAACAAGGGTAAGACAACAGTAAGGTTTCTTACTATTCTTACTGTTTTTTATTGCAGTTGTTGGATGATTTTATCTATTTCTTCCTTTTCTTTTGGGTTGTGAATTTTGTTTTTGTGAAGATTATTCGCCTTTAATAGCGTACCTGTTTTAGTAATAAATTTTCCAGAACGTTCTATTGAGGTAGGATTGAAACCATTAAAAAATGGTTTAAGTTTTGTTACAAGGTAACTAAACTGTGTAGTTTCGCATTGAAGATAAATTTGCGATTCTGTATTTGCAAAATCTTTTGCTAATAACAATTGGTGCAAATGTTCAACAGTTGTGCGGTTATCTAACAAATCGATTTTTAGATTTACTTGTTTAAGTACAGTTAGCAAAGTTGAAGTGTCATTACTTTTATATCCAAAAGAAGTCTTGGGTGTTGCTTTCGTTTTTGATGTTTTTTTGGTAGCAACTTTTTTAGTGGTGTTCTTTTCTATTAAGCTAACATCAAAAGTTTCATCATTAAAGTATTTTTCTGCAATTTCAGAAATTGAGAATTTTGTATTTTCCGAAAATTGTCCGTATTGCTCTTGTAGTTCAGCATACAACCTTATTACAGATACTTTTAAGTAGTTTATGATATAATTGTCATCATTATTTAAATCTGTTGTTATACCTCTTTTATTGATATAAGTTGCAATGTCATTTAAGTACTTATCAAATTTATTAAGTAGAATGGTATAGCTGTATTTATTTTCTGGTGTAGTTGCATTTTTCGGAAATTCCTTTACAAATGATGCTACTGTATTTTCTGTTTCATTAATTATTAGCTTTTGATAGTATTCTTTTTTCGCATTTAAAGGCTTTTTAAAGTTTACTTTAAAAACTGCGTTATTAGCTTTTTGGTTCAATTTAAAATCAGACAATAAGTATTTAAAATCCTTTTCCTGTCTATTATCTCTATGTAAGCCATTGGTTATAGAAACCAAACTTGAAAATATACTTCCTTTCATTATAAATCCAGTTGAATACGGTTAGCAGCTTCTTTCTTTTTATCGTCAATTACTTTGGCATATATCTGTGTAGTTCGTAACTCTTTATGACCTAATAATTTTGATACAGTATATATGTCTGTACCCAAAGTTAATTGTAAGGTAGCGTAGGTATGACGCGCACAATGAAACGTAATAGTTTTAGTAATACCTGCCTTCATCATCCATTGTTGTAATTTTAAATTAGACCAGGCACTATAATGTAAGCCATCAAATACTTTATCGTCTGGATTACCTTTTTCTCCTAATAGATTTCTTGCTTGGTCTGATATTGGTAAGGTTTCGACACCTTTAGTTTTCTTTTGTCTAAATCGGATATAATATCCCATTTCTTTTGAGTGCTGGATTTCTGACCATATCAGTTTTTCAATATCTGACCAACGTAATCCGGTTAAAGCTGAAAAAATAAAAGCATTCTTTAAGATAGGCAGTTCACATTCTGTATTAACTGCTTTTTGTAATTCATCAAGCGTTAAAAATTCTCGTTGAGGTTCTCCTTGTTTAAAATACTCTACACCATTTGCAGGATTTACTTTTAAAATTCCATCCTTGACCGCCTGTTTTAATGCCGCTGAAAATTTACCATAATACGAATATTTTGAATTTTGAGACAATTGCTTACCTGCTCTACCTATTGCTTCTTTATCTAAATACTCTTTGAAACGCTCAACAAACGATTTGTCTATATCTTGAAAACTAACATCTGTTGGACAAAACTTTTTTAAATGTTTTAGCATACTATTCCAATTACCATAATTGCCAGAGCTTGTATTTTTCTTTTCTGCTAAAGCTGTGATATAAGTAATAAAACTACCTTTTAGCTTTTCAATATCTTGAAAGCCATAAATACCATTTTGAATTTCTATTTGTCGCTGTGCACATATAGTTTCAGCCAATTGTTTGGTTTTCTTATTAACCTCTCTTTCAGTTTTGGTTTTAGGATTAGGTGTAAGGTATAAGCGTAAGTATTCTGTTTTACGTTTGCCTTTATGATAGTAATCTAAATACAGACTTATTTTGTCGTTCTTCTTGCGTTGTCTTAATGTTACTTTCATAATGGAATTAATTAAAAAGGTTTTCTATTTGCCATCTGGCCACAATACGCTTTCTACCAAAAGGAACTGCTTTTAAACGTCCTTGTTGAATCATTCTTTGAATGGTCCATCTACTCACGCCAATCAGTTGTGAGGCTTCTGTTACGCTTAAAAAATCTTTGTTATTTACAGCATTAGGATTGCGAACTTCAACAACTTGTTTTTGCTGTTGCATATCTTCAGTAAGAGTAGCTTGAATTTTTTCTTGACGTTTGCGTGCCTTATAAGCTCTTTTTGCACAAGTATCGCCACAGTATTTAGTAACTGTTGTACGTGCTGTAAATGCATTACCGCAATGCTTACAAGTTTTAGGAATGAATAAATTACTGCTCATAAATGGTGCTTTATGTAGCGTAATGGTGCAACGTGGTGCGTTATGGTGCATCATTTCGCCAATATCTTCGCCAACAGAAATGGGCAACAATTCTATATTTCAGGCAACAGATATACAACAAATTTAATCAAAAAAGAGCAAATAAACAACAAATAAAAGAAGATAAAACACTATAAAGTCAACAATAATAAGGGATTAACAAATAAAAGAAAGTAAGTTACTTCCCGATACAGAAGTTAGCAAAAATATTACCTAATAAATCATCGCTTGTAATCTCTCCAGTAATTTCACCAAAATGATACAAGGCTTGTCTAATATCTATAGCCATAAGGTCTCCTGACAAGCCCATTTCTAGACCTGCTTTTACTTTTTGGATCTCTTCAAAGGCTTTTAGTAACGAGTCGTAATGTCTGGTGTTGGTAACAATCGTTTCGTTATTACGCAAAGCTCCTGTATTAACAAATCCTATAAGTTTATTTTTTAATTCCTCTACGCCTTGACCTGTTTTAGCCGATAATACATGCACACCATCAAACTGAACCTTTAAGGCGTCTACCTCTGTAGGAGTTAAAGTATCTATTTTATTAGCTATTATTACTAAGGGCTTTAACGGAAACTTGTTTTTAATCTTTTCTATTTCAATAGTTAGACGCTGACTTTCGGTTTTAAACTCTTCAGCAGAAAAAAGAAGCACTACTACTTGTGCTTGCTCCATTTTCTCGAAGGTTTTTTTTATTCCTATACTTTCAACAACATCTTTAGTTTCTCTAATTCCTGCAGTATCTATAAATCGAAACCCAATCCCTTCAATGACTAACTCGTCTTCTATGGTATCACGTGTGGTTCCTGCAATGTCACTAACAATAGCGCGTTCTTCGTTTAACAATGCATTTAACAATGTAGATTTCCCAACGTTAGGTTCCCCTACGATGGCTACCGGAATTCCGTTTTTAATCACATTACCTACAGCAAAACTGTCTATTAATCGTTTTAAAACAAAAGTGATTTTTTCGACTAGATCCTTAAATTGTTTACGGTCTGCAAACTCGACGTCCTCTTCTGCAAAATCTAATTCTAATTCTATTAGCGAAGCAAAATTCATTAATTCGGCTCTAAGCTTAGCAATCTCGCTAGAAAAGCCTCCACGCATTTGTTGCATAGCAATTTGGTGTGAAGCCTCGTTGTCACTGGAAATTAAATCGGCAACCGCTTCGGCTTGACTTAAATCTAGCTTCCCGTTTAAAAACGAACGCAAGGTAAACTCGCCTGCATTTGCCATGCGACAACCTTGTCTTAAAAATAATTGTATAATTTCTTGCTGAATATACACCGAGCCATGACAAGACACCTCTACCACATCTTCACCTGTGTAAGAATTTGGGTTTTTAAATACCGACACCAACACTTGATCAATAGTACGTTTGTCATCCATAATATGACCTAAGTGGATGGTATGCGTCTTTTGATTTGTAAGGCTTTTATGTTTTGTAACGGATTTAAAACAACTATCAGCAATGGCTATAGCATCTTTTCCGGACAATCTAATAATGGCTACTGCTCCTGCTCCAGAAGCGGTGGCTAAGGCTACAATGGTGTCGTTATAAATCATATTGCAAAAATAGACATAAATAAATCAATTATTATATTTTATATTTGCTAGAAACACTTACACTCATGAAACATTATATTTTACTTGTATTGGTTGCTACTTTTACGTTGTCTTGTGTACAAGAGCAAAAAAAACCAATGGTTTATGGTACTAAAATTGGGGATTATGCGCCTACTTTTACTGCAAAAACACCAGAAGGTAAAGACCTGTCTTTAAAAGATATTAAAGGTAAGCTAGTTATTTTAGATTTTTGGGCTAGTTGGTGCGGACCTTGTAGACGTGAAAATCCAAACGTGGTTAAAATGTATAACAAGTACCAAAGTAAAGGTTTAGAAATAGTGGGTATCTCTTTAGACAAACAAGGGCATAAACAACGATGGATAAATGCTATAGCACAAGATAAATTGACTTGGAAACATTTATCTAACCTACAAGGTTGGCAAGAGCCTATTGCAGCTACTTATGGTGTACGTGCCATACCTGCAACATATATTTTAGATGGTGAAGGTAAAATTATTGCTAAAAATTTACGTGGTAAAGCTTTAGAAAAAAAGGTTGCTGAGATTTTAGACCACTAAATCTTCCCTGTTTTTTGCATGACATACAGTACAACAATGGGTATGGCTAAAACCAATACCATGGTTAAATCTGTTTTTAATAACCAAGGGGCTATTATTAAAGTCGTTACATAACCACCAACTGCACCTCCAAAATGTGCGTCGTGACCAATGTTACCAATTTGTTTTTTCATACCGTAAATGGAATATAACAAATACCCAATACCAAATACCCAGCCTGGAATTATAAAGTTAATTTGCATCCAAGGGTCAAATAATATAGCTGAGTAAATAATACCCATTACTGCACCACTAGCTCCAACTGCACTATAATGGTAATTATCTTTATTAAAAACCAACGATAGCAAACTACCTGCTACCAAGCTGACTACGTAAATGACAATAAATTTAGTCTCGCCTACCCTTGCAATAACTAACCATGCAAAAAAGTATAACGTTATCATGTTAAATAATAAGTGCTGAGGATTAACATGTAAAAAACCAGAACTAAACACCCTAAATTGCTCGCCTCTTTTTATCGCGCCAACGTTAAATTTATACTTTTCAAAAAACACACGATCTTCAAATCCCTTGTAAGAGATAATCACATTTGCTGCGATGATTATAATTGTTATAATATTAAAATTACCCATGGTCTAGATTAAGTTTAAGTCAAATATAACATATATTTGCAATAGCAAAATTAATAAGTATTCATGCAATTTTTAGCCTATATTTTAATTTATCCCCTTTTATGGTTAATATCAATACTTCCGTTTAGGCTATTGTATGCTTTTTCTGACGGATTGTACTTTTTAATCTACCACATTATTGGATACAGAAAAAAAACTGTTAAAGAGAATTTACATCTTGTTTTTCCTAATAAGTCTGAAGCGGAAATTGTAAGTATCCGAAAAAAATTCTACCATCATTTATGTGATATGGTTGTTGAAGCTATCAAATCTTTAACCATTAGTGAAAAACAAATGATGAAGCGCATGACGTTTCCTAATATTGAAGAAATCCATAAACATGAAAACAATAACCGAAGCATTGTGCTAATGTGCGCACATTATGGAAGTTGGGAGTGGATTTTTATTTTACAAAATCATGTACGTAGCAAAGGATATGCGGTATACAAAAGGTTAGAGAACAAGTATTTTGATAAATTAGTCAAACGCATCAGAGCCAAATACAACTCGTATTTAATTACCACTAAAGATACCTTTGACACCTTACAAGAGGCTAAAAATAAAGGCGAACTAACGATTAACGGTTTTGTGTCCGACCAAAGTCCTAAACCTTGGAAAGCACACCATTGGTTAGACTTTATGGGTATACACGTCCCAGCTCATACAGGCGCCGAATTACTAGCTAAAAGACTAGACATGTCTGTGGTGTTTTTTGCTGTAAAACGAGTAAAAAGAGGGTTTTATGAAACCACGTTTAAAACCATAGCAGAACATCCAAACGATTATAAAGATTACGAGATTACTGATGCCTTTTTTAAATTGGTTGAACAACAAATTGAAGAAGCGCCTCAGTATTACTTATGGACGCATAAACGTTGGAAACATCGTGATAAATCTCCTGAAGATTTTAAGTAAAACAAAAGCCCTTTATTTAATAGTATAAAGGGCTTTTTTATGTATTTAAAAGTTAAAAAGGCATTGTATTTTATAACTCAAACCAATCACTGACTCTAACATCATTTTTAGGAATAAAGCTTTTGTGTATAAACTCGTTGTTTGCTTTGTTATACTCATAGTCCTTGGCCCATTCTTCATGATTTTCAGCTAAAGCAATTAAGCTTTCGCAAACATAATCGACCTCATTACAAGTCGTTGTTGGATGAACAGATAAACGGATCCAACCTGGTTTACGGATTAAATCACCCAAAGAAATCTCGTTAACCAAATCATGAGACTGTTGTTGATCTACGTGTAATAAATAATGTCCATAAGTCCCTGCACAACTGCATCCACCTCGCGTTTGGATACCAAACTTATCGTTAAGTAATTTGACCCCTAAATTAAAATGTAAATTATCTATATAAAAGGAGACCACACCTAAACGGTCTTTATGATCTCCTGCTAAAATATGCAGGTTATCAACACCATCTAAATTTGTAAATATTTGATGCAATAACTCATGCTCACGATCTAGCATATTTTTGACACCCATTTGCTCTTTCAATTTAATGGATAAGGCTGTTTTTATGGTTTGTAAAAAACCTGGTGTACCACCATCTTCACGATCTTCAATATTATCTATATACTTATGTTCTCCCCAAGGATTAGTCCAACTGACTGTACCACCTCCAGGACAATCTGGTATCATGTTTTTGTACAACTTTTTATTAAATACTAAAACACCTGAGGTTCCGGGTCCTCCTAAAAACTTATGAGGCGAAAAGAAAACCGCATCTAAAGCTTCGTCTGGATGGTCTGGATGCATGTTTATATCTACATAAGGTGCCGAACAGGCAAAGTCTACAAAACACACACCTCCATTGTTATGCATTAATTTTGCAATTTGATGGTAAGGCGTCTGGATGCCTGTAACATTACTTCCTCCAATAACAGATGCTATTTTTAAAGGACACTCTTTATGTTTTTCTAAAAGAATTTCTAAATTTTCTAAACTAAATAAACCATCCTCACCAGCAGGAATAACTTCTACTTTTGCAATAGTCTCTAACCATGAGGTATGGTTAGAATGATGCTCCATATGAGACACAAACACTACAGGTCTTATAGCCTCTGGAATTGTGGTATATTTTTGTATGTTTTCTGGTATTTTAATTCCTAAAATACGTTGAAACTTATTAACCACACTAGTCATACCATTACCTGCAACAATCAATACATCGTCTGCATTAGCATTAACGTGACCTTTTATTATTTGTCTTGCTTTGTGATAGGCATTAGTCATGGCTGTACCTGACACAGTCGTTTCGGTATGTGTATTAGCTACAAAAGGACCAAACTGATGTAATAATTTATCTTCAATGGGTCTGTACAAACGTCCTGAAGCAGTCCAATCTGTGTACACCATTTTTTGATTTCCGTAAGGCGATTCAAACTCTTGATCTACACCAACAATATGTTGTCTAAACTGAGAGAAATAGGTTTCTAATTTAGAAGTTGTTGTTCTTTGTGTGTTTGTATGATGCATAACCCAATGATTTACAATTAATATACTAAATATTTGCGATTTGTTTGATTTCTGCAATGATTTTATCTGCTAAGCTATCTGCTTCGGTTTGGCTTTTAGCTTCGGTATAAATTCTAATAATAGGCTCGGTATTACTTTTACGTAAATGTGCCCAACTTTCAGCAAAATCTATTTTAACCCCATCAATTGTTGTTAAATTTTCGTTGCTATAGTTGTCTTCCATAGCTTTTAAAATAGCATCAACATCTAAGCTTGGTGTTAATTGTATTTTCTTTTTACTCATAAAATAGCTCGTGTACGTTTTACGTAGCGCACTAACACTTAATTGTCTTTCGGCAAGTAGGCTTAAAAATAAAGCCACACCTACTAAAGCATCACGACCATAATGAGAGTCTGGATAAATGATACCTCCATTACCTTCTCCTCCAATAACTGCGTTATTTTTTTTCATTAAAGTAACGACGTTTACCTCTCCAACTGCAGACGCTTCATAAGTTCCACCATGTTTTTCAGTGACGTCACGTAGTGCTCTTGTCGAGCTCATGTTACTGACTGTATTTCCTGGATTTTGACTTAATACCCAGTCTGCACAAGCAACAAGTGTATATTCTTCACCAAACATCTCTCCGTTTTCATCCATAAACGCTAAACGATCGACGTCAGGATCTACAACAATACCAAAATCGGCATTATGTTTTTTAACTTCGTTAGACAAATCTCCTAAATGCTCTTTTAAAGGCTCTGGATTATGCGGAAAATGACCTGTTGGATCGCAATACAACTTAACAGCCTCTACACCTAAACGCTCTAATAATAAAGGAATTGCAATTCCTCCCGTACTATTAACACCATCGACTACGACTTTAAAATTAGCTGCTTCAATAGCCTTTTGGTTAACGTATTCAAGCTCTAAAACTTCATCTATATGGATATCTATATAAGCATCATTCTTGGTGATTTTTCCTAAATCATCAACCTCTGCAAAAGTCATGTTATCAGACTCAGCTATTTCTAATATTTTTTGTCCTTCGGCTCCATCTAAAAATTCACCTTTAGCATTAAGCAATTTTAGTGCGTTCCATTGTTTAGGGTTATGACTTGCAGTTAGTATAATCCCTCCATCAGCATGTTCCATTGGTACCGCAATCTCTACTGTTGGCGTTGTAGACAGGTTTAAATCTATTACATGAATACCTAAACCAACCAAAGTATTCATGACTAAGTTTTGGATCATATCTCCAGATAAACGTGCATCACGTCCAACCACCACTTTATAATCGGTTTTGTTGCGTTGTTGTTTTAACCACGTCCCGTAAGCAGAGGCAAATTTTACAGCATCAATAGGCGTCAGGTTTTCGCCTACGGTTCCTCCTATGGTTCCTCTAATTCCTGATATAGATTTTATAAGTGTCATTATCTAAATTTGTTTTTAAGTTTTAAAAAATAGCCTTCAAAATATTTATACGAAAAATGGGCTATTATTACAGTTAATGCAAAGGTCAACAAATACATTAGTATGATTATTAAAACAGCGTTAATCTTTATTGTTTTTTGCAATTCCAAAAATAAGTAAACTACAACGTATAATGCAACAACATTGTACATATATAATCCGTAAGATATCTGACCCAAATAATTTAGAGCTTTATTTTTTATTTGTATGCCTCTGTTATTATAAGCTAAAGTGTGAACAAATAATCCAAATAAAACCATGGATACCAGGTTAAACCAAACCCCTTCAATAACATGTAAAACGGTAGTTGTAAAATACAATACGGTTAATGTAAAAATTGTAATAGGTATTAGGGCTGTATATTTTAAAAACTCTAATTTCTTTTTATCTTCTAAAATAGCAACTATACCACCAAAAAACATAAAGAAAAACACCATATTGTACTTTTTAAAATAACTAAAAACGTCCAAATGGAATACTATAAAATAACCAACAGTTAAAACTATTAATAGCTGCAAGACTCTGTTTTTATTTACAAAAAACAACAATGGAGCCACAAGAATATAAAACTGTTCTTCTATACCTATAGACCATAATACTTCTAGAATTCCGCCAGGCATAAACAATTTAGCACTAATATTAGGCATAAAAAAAGTTGTTAATACAATACTGTCTGTTAACGCGTAATTATTATGATAAGCCATCCCTAATCTAGGTAAAACTAACCAATAGAAAATATACCCAAAAATCATGATTAAATAATACAGTGGAAAAATTCTTAATACGCGTCTGGTATAAAACTTTTTTATTGAAAATGTTCCTTCTTGTTTATTATCGTAAATTATTTTGATGATTAAAAAGCCACTTAATACAAAAAACAAATAAACCGCTTCAATACCACGATTAAAAATAGGCGCATCAATAAAGTACGGAAGCCCTTGGTTTTTACATAATTGAGGCAAATGAAAAAACACTACTATACTGACAAGTACAAAACGTAAGACATCTAAATTGGGTAATCGCTTCAAATTTTAAAAGTTTACAGACTAAATTTATATATATTTATAAGATGAATTTTCTTGCACATATATATCTTTCGGGAGATAACAAAAAAATAACCATTGGCAATTTTATTGCTGATGGTATCAGGGGTAACAAATATGATGATTTTGATGACCAAATCCAAATAGGGATACAATTACATCTTCAAATAGACACTTTCACAGATGCACATCCTACGGTAAGGAAAAGCACCAAGCGACTTCACAAAAATTACGGACATTACTCTGGTGTGATTGTAGACATATTATATGATCATTATTTAGCTAAAAACTGGTCAAAATATTCTGATATTCCGTTAGCAAATTACATTGATGATTTCTATCTCACCTTAGAGGACAACTTTGAAATTTTACCACAACGCATTCAAAAAATGATGCCTTATATGTTAGCCGATAATTGGCTACTTAGTTATGCGTCAATTGAAGGTATTGGAAAAGTTTTGGAAGGTATGAATAAACGTACTAAAAACAGATCCAAAATGAATTTAGCCATAAACGAACTAGAAGAATTTTACAACGAATTTGAAGCGGAATTTACTAGTTTTTTTGACGAATTAATCGCATTTTCAAACAAAACCTTAGCCCAATTACAATCCTGATATCTATGAAAAAACTACTAATCGCAATCCTATTTTCAAGCTTAGTATTTAGTTGTAAAAACAATAATAAACGCGGATTAATAACAAATCAGGCTATGGTGGTTTCTGCTAAAGCAGAAGCGTCTAAAATTGGAACAGCTATTTTAAAACAAGGCGGAAATGTATTTGATGCCATGATTGCTACAGACCTTGCTTTGGCTGTTTGCTACCCTTATGCAGGTAATATTGGTGGTGGTGGTTTTATGGTGTATCGCTTAGAAGACGGAAGTATTGGTGCTTTAGACTATCGTGAAAAAGCCTCTAAGCTAGCCACCAAAGACATGTATTTAGACAGTTTAGGCAATGTCATACTTGGCTTAAGCACTAAAGGCGGTTTAGCAGTTGGAATACCTGGTACAATAGCTGGCCTATTTGAAGTACATGATAAATTTGGATCGCTTCCAATAGAAACCATCATGCAACCTGTAATAGACTTAGCTAACAAAGGCTATGTACTAACAGCAAAAGACCAAGCAGTCTTAGACGACAAACGCCTAGCCTTTTTAGAAGTAAACAAAACACCTATTTTATTTAGTAAACCATGGAAGGCTAAAGACACCATAAAACAACCTAAACTTGCTAAAACACTTAAAGCGATAATGTTAAATGGACGTGATGAATTTTATAAAGGGGAAACAGCTAAAAAAATAGCAGATTTTATTCAAAAAAATGGAGGTATTATTACTATGGACGACCTAGCAAGCTATGAAGCCCAATGGAGGCAACCTGTAACTTTTGAGTATGATAACCTAAATATTATATCTATGTCTCCGCCTTCAAGTGGAGGAATTTGTTTAGGTCAAATCATGTTACAGATTGAAGATTATAATTTAGATGAATTTGGACATAATTCGCTTAAAGCCATTCAAGTTATAACTGAAGCTGAGCGTCGTGCTTACGCTGACAGAAGTTATTATCTAGGTGATCCTGATTTTATAACCGTACCACAAGACCAATTACTTAGTGAGCGTTATATTAAAAGTAGAATGTCTAATTTTAGTTTTGATGCAGCGACCGCATCAACAACAGTATCTCATGGTAAAGTACAAATTATTGAAAGTGATGAAACTACCCACTACTCTATTGTTGATCAATTTGGAAATGCTATTGCAGTAACAACAACATTAAACTCAGGCTACGGATCTAAATTATATAGTCAAGAATTAGGGTTCTTTTTTAACAACGAAATGGATGATTTTTCTAGTAAACCTGGTGTACCAAATGTGTATGGATTAATTGGAGCGGAAGCAAACGCCATTTTACCAGAAAAACGCATGCTAAGCTCTATGACACCAACTATTGTTGAAAAAAACGATCAACTGTATATGACTTTGGGTACGCCTGGTGGATCCACAATAATCACCTCTGTGATGCAAACCATTTTAAATGTACATGAATATGACATGACTATGCAAGACGCTGTAGATGCACCAAGATTCCATCACCAATGGTTACCAGATACCATAAGAATGGAACCTGACTCGTTTTCTCAACAATTAATTGAGCAATTAAAAGCAAAAGGATACATTATAAACGAAGAAAATGCTGATGTGATTGGGAAAGTTGATGGTATTTTAGTGTTAGACAATGGACAATTAGAAGCTGGAGCAGATAAACGTGGTGATGACACCGCTTTTGGGTTTTAAACCCATTTTTTAATACTATTTTTACAAAAAAATAATCGCTTAAATTTATGAAACCAAAAAAAACATTAAAAATAGTCGCTGGAGTAATTATATTTTTCACGCTACCAAGTCTTCTGTTTTTTGGATTTTTATATTTTAAATACAACGAAGAGTTACCTGTAGGCTCACAACCTGAAAAAGCAGAAATATTAGCTCATAAAATGTTGATAGCGTTAAACTCGGCAGCATATGATGCTACAAATGTATTAGAATGGACTTTTAAAAACAGACATCATTACAAGTGGAACAAAAAAGAAAACACTTGCGAAGTGAGTTGGAAAAACTACAAAGTCATTTTAAATCTAAACAATCCAAATACAAGTGAGGTTTACATAGATAAGCTTAAAGTGGAAGACTCCAACAATGCAGACCTTATCAAAACTGCAACAGATTACTTTAATAATGATTCGTTTTGGTTGGTTGCACCATATAAAGTATTAGATAAAGGTGTATCACGCAGTATTGTTAAGCACAATGGTAAAGACGCCTTATTAGTCACTTATAATCAAGGCGGAAGTACACCAGGAGATTCTTATTTATGGATTTTAGATCAAGATTATAAACCTACTACATTTAAAATGTGGGTTGACATACTACCTATTGGTGGTTTGGAAGCGTCATGGGATAGCTGGAAAACAACAAATACAGGAGCACAATTACCAACACACCATAAATTGTTGTTTTTAGGAATCGAATTGGACAATATTAAAACCAGCAAATAAACAAAACGTTATTTACTGGTGTTTTAGTTGTCTAATTTTCACTTTCCTTTTTGGCCTACAAAATGCTGTTCTTTAGACTTAAACAACACATTAAATGTGGTTAAGCTTCCGTAGATACGTGTAATATACTGTTGTAAATCTACTTTTTCTTGTGCCTCTAAATTACTAGAGTTAACCTTTTGTTCCATAACTCTAAGTCTGTCTCTGACCATGGTTATTTTCTTAAAAAAATCGTCTATTTTAATCTCTTTACTTTTTAAATTGCTGTCTGCTGGTTTTAATTCTAACATTCCGCCTTTCCACTTGTCTCCAATTGGTACAATTTCCGAGACATCGCTATAGGATTTCAAAATGCTAACCAGGCTACTTTCAATATCAAAAAAACTAACCGTATCTACTTCGTTTTTAGTCGTTTCAATAATCTCAAAAGTATCATCTAAAGCAATGGTTTCTAAACCATTTTCAATAAAAGTCACCCAATAGTGTTTGCTATCTATGTTTGTGACAACGCCTTTACCATGTTCTGGGTGATTAATTCTAGACCCTATTCCTAATATTTCCATTTTTATGATGTTTAGTCCTTTCAAAAATAACAATAATTAATAAAATCCTAACAAACATCATTTTTAAAAAGAATTACAAAATGCGTATCTTTGCTATCTTGTCTATCTCTGGATAAAGCTTAAAAATGCTATGAAAAATTTTGAAGAAAACATTGAGGTTAAAGGTGCTAGAGCACATAACCTTAAAAATATTGACGTTACCATTCCGCGTGAAAAACTAGTGGTTATTACTGGTTTATCAGGTAGTGGTAAGTCGTCATTAGCATTTGACACCATTTATGCCGAAGGACAACGTCGTTATATCGAAACGTTTTCGGCTTACGCAAGACAATTTTTAGGTGGATTAGAACGTCCTGATGTAGACAAAATTGATGGTCTATCTCCTGTTATTGCTATTGAGCAAAAAACGACTAGCAAATCTCCAAGATCTACAGTTGGTACTATTACCGAAATTTATGACTTTTTGCGTCTTTTATATGCCAGAGGTAGTGATGCCTACAGCTATAATACTGGAGATAAAATGGTAAGTTATAGTGACGACCAAATCAAACAATTAATTACCGAAAGTTATAAAGGTAAACGCATAAATATATTAGCACCTGTAATTAGATCTAGAAAAGGACATTATCGCGAGTTATTTGAGCAAATTGCCAAACAAGGCTTTGTAAAAGTACGAACCGATGGTGAAATTAAGGATTTAGTGAAAGGCATGAAACTAGATCGTTACAAGACACATGATATTGAAATTGTAATTGACAGATTAAAAATTGATGATGGTGTTGATAATGACAAACGCTTAACCGAAACCATTAACACTGCCATGTATCATGGTGATGATGTGTTAATGATTATTGATCAAGACACACAAGAGGCACGCTATTTTAGTCGTAATTTGATGTGTCCAAGTTCTGGTATTTCTTACCCTAATCCAGAACCTAATAATTTTTCATTTAATTCGCCAAAAGGAGCTTGTGATAATTGTAATGGTATCGGAACATTATACCAAGTTAACGAAAATAAAATTATACCTGATGACGCTTTATCCATTAAAGCAGGTGCATTAGCACCTCATGGTCCTGAAAAAAAGAGTTGGATTTTTAAACAGTTTGAAACGATTGCCGAACGTTATAATTTTAAATTAAGTGATCCTTATAAATCCATACCAAAAGAAGCCAAGCAAATCATTATGTTTGGTGGTAATGAAAAATTCTCTGTTGAAAGTAAAACCTTAGGTATTACTAGAGATTATAAAATAGATTTTGAAGGGGTTGCCAATTTTATTGAAAGTCAATATAAAAATGCAGAGTCAACGTCTTTAAAACGTTGGGCTAAAGATTACATGGACAAAGTGACTTGTCCTGTTTGTGAAGGTGCAAGACTTAAAAAAGAATCGTTATACTTTAAAGTTAACGGTAAAAATATAGCCGAATTAGCCAATCAAGACATTAGTGATTTAGCGATTTGGTTTAAACAATTACCAGAATTTTTATCAAAGAAGCAAATTAAAATTGCTGAAGAAATTATAAAGGAAATCAATGCCAGACTTCAGTTTTTATTAGATGTTGGGTTGGATTATTTATCTTTAAACCGAAGCTCAAAATCTTTATCTGGTGGAGAAGCTCAACGTATTAGATTAGCCACTCAAATTGGGTCTCAGTTGGTTGGTGTTTTATACATCCTTGACGAACCTAGTATTGGTTTACACCAACGTGATAACGAAAAACTAATAAACAGCTTAGTGTCTTTACGTGACATTGGAAACTCTGTTATTGTAGTAGAGCACGATAAAGACATGATAGAACGTGCAGATCACGTGATAGACATAGGTCCAAGAGCTGGTAAACATGGTGGAGAAATTATAAGTCAAGGAACACCAAAACAATTATTAAAAGAAAAAACATTAACCGCACAGTACCTAAACGGAAAACAGGAAATTGAAATCCCTGAAAAACGTCGTGAAGGTAATGGTCATGTTTTAGAGCTTAAAGGCTGTACTGGTAATAACTTAAAAAATGTATCAGTTAAATTTCCATTAGGAAAAATGATAGGAGTTACTGGTGTTTCTGGTAGTGGTAAATCTACCTTAATTAACGAAACCTTATACCCTATTTTAAATGCGCATTACTTTAATGGTGTTAAAAAACCAATGCCTTACAAAAGCATTAAAGGTTTAGAGCACATAGATAAAGTTATTGATATTAATCAATCACCAATTGGTCGTACACCAAGAAGTAATCCTGCTACTTATACCAAAACTTTTGACGAAATCCGTAGTCTTTTTGCTAAAATACCAGAAGCCATGATACGTGGTTATAAACCAGGTCGTTTTAGTTTTAATGTTGCTGGTGGACGTTGTGAAACCTGTAAAGGTGGAGGTTTACGTGTTATTGAAATGAATTTTTTACCTGATGTATACGTCGAGTGTGAAACTTGTCAAGGAAAACGTTTTAATCGCGAAACACTTGAAATTAGATATAAAGGAAAAAGTATTAGTGATGTTTTAGATATGACTATAAACGAAGGAGTTGACTTTTTTGAAAACATCCCTAAAATCCATAAAAAACTTAAAACTATTAAAGATGTTGGCTTAGGATACATTACCTTAGGACAACAAAGCACAACACTGTCTGGTGGTGAAGCACAGCGTATTAAATTGGCTACAGAGTTAAGCAAACGTGATACTGGGAATACTTTTTATATCTTAGACGAACCTACTACAGGACTTCATTTTGAAGATATTAGAGTATTGATGATTGTGCTTAATAAATTAGCAGATAAAGGGAATACCGTATTAATTATCGAACATAATTTAGACGTTATTAAAACCGTAGATCATATTATTGATATTGGTTATGAAGGCGGAAAAGGTGGTGGTCAAGTCATTGTAGAAGGCACACCAGAAAAAGTTGCAAAACATAAAAAAAGCTACACAGCTAAATTTTTAAAAAAAGAATTAAAATAATATTAAAAGTAAATGAGAAAAGAACAACATCCAAAAGGTTGGAACGAGAAAAAAACAAACGATTCTTGGGCGATTTTTAAAATCATGGGAGAATTTGTTAATGGATTTGAAAAAATGAGTGCCATAGGACCATCTGTGTCTATTTTTGGTTCTGCACGTACAAAACCAGATCATAAATACTATAAACTAGCCGAAAATGTAGCCTCTAAAATTGTAGATGCTGGCTATGGTGTTATTACAGGTGGTGGACCTGGTATTATGGAAGCAGGTAATAAAGGCGCACATTTAGCAGGAGGTACTTCGGTTGGGTTAAATATCGAATTACCGTTTGAACAGCATGATAATCCATATATTGATTCTGATAAAAGCTTAGATTTTGACTACTTTTTTGTTAGAAAAGTAATGTTTGTAAAATACAGTCAAGGTTTTGTAGTAATGCCAGGTGGTTTTGGGACATTGGACGAATTATTTGAAGCCATAACCTTAATACAAACTAATAAAATAGAGAAATTTCCAATTATATTAGTTGGAACCGATTTTTGGTCAGGATTAATGGATTGGGTAAAGTCTACTTTATTAGATAAGTTTGCTAATATTAGCGAAGGTGATTTAGATTTAATACATTTAGTAGATACAGCTGAAGAGGTTGTAGATATTTTAGACAGTTTTTACAAAGATTATGGATTAAGCCCTAATTTCTAAACATACAAAACAATGAAAAAGTCTCTTTTTTTCATTATCACATTACTAAGTTTTACTGGTGTCTTCGGGCAAGACACCTTTAAAACTATGTTTTATAATCTATTAAACTTCCCACTTCAACAACCCTCTACTACAAGATTATCAGAACTAGAAATTATTTTATCAGACTATCAACCTGATATATTTATGGTTTGCGAACTTAATAATGAGTCTGGCGCAAATTCTATTTTAAACATGATGCAACAAAGCATTAATCCAGACTACCAAATGGCTAATTTTGTTTTAAATACAAGCGATGACACAATTAGCGACCAAAACGACTTACAAAATCTAATCTATTTTGACAGCTCAAAATTTACTTTAGATAACCAAACTGTAATCACTACCATTTACAGAGATTTTAACCATTACACTTTAACATTAAATACAGTAAACCAAAACACAAACCCAATTACTCTTAATGTAATAGTTTGTCATTTAAAAGCTTCTAGCGGAACAAACAACCAGCAATTACGCTTGCAAATGGCTCAAGACTTAACTACTTATTTAGATGGCTTTTCTGAGGATGATTATTTTATACTAGCTGGAGATTTTAATGTGTATACCAATTCAGAACCTGCTTTTCAAGAATTTATTAATCCTGCCAACACGATTACTTTTACAGATCCTGCAAACCGTATGGGAAGCTGGCATAATAATAGTAATTATGTAGATGTATTTACTCAGTCTACAAGAACAGCAACGGGTTTAGGCGGAACAACTGGAGGGTTTGATGATAGGTTTGATTTTATAATGACAAGTACCTCATTAAGTAACAACACAAGTTTACAAGTACAACCCAATACTTATCAAGTTTTTGGTAATAACAATAATTCAAATTGTTGGAATAGCGCTATTAATAGCGATGATTGTTCTGGGACATTATTTTCTAATACTATTAGAGAGTCACTTCATAATTTTAGTGATCACCTTCCTGTAACCTTAAACTTTGAAACCAACCAGAATTTTTTAAATCTAACCAAATTTGCTGAAAATCCTGTCGTTTTTGAAATTATTGGCTCCAACCTTATTGCTAATACATTAGCTTTAAAAATAAATAACACACAAATTAAAAAACACAAGATTCATATTTACAACAGTTTAGGTCAAGTAATAAAAACTATTGTGTCTTCTAACAAAACTATTTTAACAGATATTTCGTATTTATCACAAGGAATATATTATATTTCATTAGATAATATTGCTGTTAAACCCTTAAAGTTTGTAAAAATACATTGAAGCTAAATCATTATTTATTAATTTGTTTTTTACTTTTAAGTCTTTCGGCTTTAAGCCAAAATAGCATGACTATTGATGCTAATTTTGATACCACAAAACATAGTATTAAAATTACTCAAAACATAAAATACCAAAATACTACAAATCAAACATTAGACACCATTTATCTTAATGATTGGAGCCATAGTTACTCTTCTAAAACGACTCCTTTAGCAGATCGGTTTGCAGATGAATTTAAAACCACATTCCATTTTGCTAATAATGAAGACAGAGGTTTTACTGCTATAACAGCTATAAAACAAGAAGGTCAAGAGGTTTATCATCAAAGATTAAAGCAGCATCCAGATGTTATAAAAGTTGCGTTAAAAAATCCTTTAGCACCAAATGAAACCTATGATTTATCATTAAACTACATTGTACAAGTCCCTAATAATAAATTTACGCGTTATGGTCTTACAGGTGATGGTCAATACAACTTACGCTTTTGGTACATAACTCCTGCTGTATTTGACGGAACTTGGCATTATTACAGTAACAAGGACTTAGATGACCTTTATGTAAATCCTTCTGATATTACACTAAAAGTTAATTACCCAAATAACTTTAAACCAATAACAGAATTAGATTTAGTTGAAAACACTACTATTGAAAATAGAACTACATCCATTTTTAGCGGAAAGGACAGAACAAACACAAAATTCTCGTTAGTAACAACAAACGATTTTAATACAGTTGAAACTGATTTTTTTAGTATTGAATCTAATTTAGACACCGAAGATTTACCAGTTACTGATGTTGCCATTTTATCTGACAAAGTCGCACAATTTATAACCAAAAACCTAGGTCAATATCCTCACAAAAAACTATTACTAACTTGGATTGACTATAAAAAAGATCCTATCTATGGTTTAAATTTATTACCAGATTTTATTAGACCATTTGAAGATAGTTTTCAATATGAACTTAAAATACTTAAAACAGCTTTAAAAGTATATCTAGAAAACACTTTTTTAATAAATCCAAGAGAAGAACAATGGTTGTTGGATGGTATTCAGGTGTATTACTTAATTAAATATGTAGAAGACTATTATCCAAATCAAAAAATTCTAGGAAAACTAGCCAAAGTTTGGGGTGTCAGAGCATTTCATGCGTCAGACTTAAATTTTAACGACCAATATTCGTTTTTATACATGCACATGGCACGTACAAATATTGACCAGCCTATTGGTATGGCTAAAGATTCGTTGTTAAAATTCAACAAAAATATTTCTAATAAATATAAAGCTGCTGTTGGTTTAAAATATCTGGATGACTATGTTGGAGATTCTATCGTAGACCAAACCATAAGTGAGTTTGTTAAACAAACTAAGCTTAAACGCACGACACCTAAGGATTTTGAAACTTTAATAACTTCAAAAACCGATAAGAATATTGAATGGTTTTTTAATGATTATGTAAAGACTAGTAAGAAAATAGATTTCAAAATAAAAAAGGTCAAAAAAACTGAAGATTCTATTACCATTACTTTAAAAAACATACGTAATAATGCAATGCCAATTTCTTTATTCACTTTAAAAAATGATAGCATAACCTCTAAACAATGGATTGAAGGTTTTGATGGTACAAAAAAAATAACCATTGCAAATAATGATGTTGACCAGTTAGCACTTAATTATGATTATACCATTCCGGAATTTAACCAACGTAACAACTATAAAAAACTAAATGGCTTTTTCTTAACCAATAAACCGCTTCAATTTAGATTATTTAAAGATATTGAAGACCCTAATTACAGTCAAGTCTTTTTTATGCCAGAATTTGAGTATAACTTTTATGATGGTTTATCACCTGGATTAAAATTATATAACAAAACGTTATTAAGTAAGCGCTTTTTATATAAAATTAGCCCCAAATTTGGATTTAAAAGTAAGCAAATAGTCGGTAGCGCTTCCTTGATATATAATGCACGTCCTGAAGATTCTGACAACTATCGCACACGCTACGGTTTATCTGGTAACTATTATAATTATGCTCCAAATTTAAGTTACACCTCTTTTACACCTTTTATAGATTTTAATTTTAGAGACCATAAAAATCTGAGAGATAATAAGCGTGAATTTTTATCTTTTAGATACATCAATATAAATAGAGAGGTTGACCCAACAGGAGAATTTGAAACTAATGGAGAACCAAAATATTCAGTGTTTAACACCAAATTTGGTATTGTAGATAACAATTTAAAAGATTATGCGTCATTATTTACGGACTTACAATTAGCTAAAAACTTTGGTAAGTTATCTGCAACATTAGAATTTAGACATTTAAACGAGCGTAATAAACAATTTAATTTAAGACTATTTTCTGGTGTATTTTTATATAATGACACCTATCAAGATTCCGACTTTTTTAGCTTTGCTTTAGACAGACCTACAGACTATTTATTTGATTATAATTATTTAGGTCGAAGTGAACAAACAGGAATACTGAGTCAACAAATTATAATTGCCGAAGGTGGATTTAAATCTAAATTAAGACAACCTTTTGCAAACCAATGGATGACAACTGCTAATACCAGTACAACCCTTTGGAGGTACATCATGTTGTATGGTGATGCAGGAATTATAAAAAGCCATAATTTTAAACCTAAGTTTGTTTACGATTCTGGTATTAGATTAAATTTAGTGGAAGATTATTTTGAGCTATACTTCCCTATATATTCTAATTTAGGTTGGGAGATTGGACAACCTAATTACGACGAAAAGATTAGGTTTATAGTCACACTGTCTCCTAAAACACTTTTAGGGCTATTTACACGTCGTTGGTATTAATAAATTCTTAACAGAATTAAATATAATCCTGTTTTTTTACAGATTATTAGCTTAATCAAGCTGTTTTTTAAATAATTCTTATTTTTTTAAGCATTTTTGATATTGCAAAACCCACAAATATTCAGTAAATTTGTTATCAAATAACACCCTTATATATGCAAACAGAAGCTAACACTAATAAAGACCTATCTTTTGACGATTTTAAAACCGAAGTACTTAACGACTATAAAGTTGCTGTAACCAGTAGAGAATGTAGTTTACTTGGACGTCGAGAGGTCTTAACAGGAAAAGCTAAATTTGGTATTTTTGGAGACGGTAAAGAAGTGCCACAACTTGCTATGGCTAAAGCCTTTAAAAACGGAGACTTTAGATCTGGTTACTATCGTGACCAAACGTTTATGATGGCTATTGGACAATTAACAATCCAACAATTTTTTGCTGGTTTATATGCCAATACAGACTTAAATCAAGAACCTATGTCTGCAGGTCGCCAAATGGGAGGACACTTTGCTACACATAGTTTAGACGCTAATGGTAACTGGAATAATTTAACACAACAAAAAAACTCAAGCTCTGACATCTCTCCTACTGCTGGACAAATGCCAAGGTTATTGGGATTAGCTCAAGCTTCAAAAATTTACAGAAATGTAAAAGGTATTGATACAACAAATTTTTCTGTTGAAGGAAATGAAGTCGCTTGGGGAACCATAGGTAATGCCAGTACTAGTGAAGGTCTGTTTTTTGAAACCATTAATGCTGCTGGTGTTTTACAAGTACCAATGGTAATAAGTGTTTGGGATGATGAATACGGAATTTCAGTACACGCTAGACACCAAACTACAAAAGAAAATATTTCTGAAATCTTAAAAGGATTCCAACGTGATAAAAATGCTAATGGTTATGAGATACTTCGTGTTAAAGGTTGGGATTATGCAAACTTAATTGCAACTTATGAAGAAGCTTCAAAAATAGCTAGAGAAGAGCACGTACCTGTATTAATTCATGTTAACGAGTTAACACAACCTCAAGGTCACTCGACTTCAGGATCACATGAACGTTACAAAGATAAAGCGCGTTTAAATTGGGAAGCTGAAAATGATTGTAATGTAAAAATGAGAACTTGGTTAATAGACAATAATATTGCTACTGACGAAGAGTTACAAACCATAGAAAAAAACATAAAAAAACAAGTTAGAGATGCAAAAAAAGCTGCTTGGTCTAATTATTTAGAACCAGCTTTAGCTGAAAAAAATGAAATTGTTTCGCTTTTACAAACCGTTGCAAATTCAAGTCCTAACAAAGTTTTTATTGAAAAAATAGTAAACGAATTAGAAGACTCTAAAGAACCTAACAGAAAAGACGCTGTACAAGCAGCAAGAAAAGCATTACGTTATGTTATTTCTGAAAACACTTCAGAAAAACAACAATTATTAGATTGGATTGATGCCTTTTTTGAAAAAGTACAACCTTTATATAGTTCGGATTTATATAACGATTCTGAAAGCGCAGCTATACATGTAAAAGAAGTTAAACCAACCTACACTGATGATAATGAAACTGTAGATGGACGTGTGGTATTAAGAGAAAACTTTGATTATATATTCAACAACTATCCAGAAACTTTAGTATTTGGTGAAGATGCAGGAAACATTGGAGATGTAAACCAAGGTTTAGAAGGTTTACAAGAAAAATATGGCGAACTTCGTGTTGCTGATGCAGGTATTAGAGAAGCTACTATTTTAGGACAAGGAATTGGTATGGCAATGCGTGGTTTACGTCCAATTGCTGAAATCCAGTATTTAGACTATATCATGTATGCTTTACAAATTATTAGTGATGACTTGGCAACGCTAAGATATCGTACAAAAGGACGTCAAAAAGCACCTTTAATTATTCGTACTCGTGGTCATAGACTTGAAGGTATATGGCACTCTGGGTCACAAATGGGAGGCGTATTAAATTTAGTAAGAGGAATTCACGTTTTAGTACCAAGAGACATGACCAAAGCTGCTGGTTTTTATAACACTTTATTACAAAGTGACGAGCCTGCTTTAGTCGTAGAATGTTTAAATGGTTACCGTTTAAAAGAGCAATTACCATCTAATATTGGTGAATTTAAAACACCTATTGGAGTTGTTGAAACTGTAAAAGAAGGAGAAGATATTACTTTAGTATCATACGGTTCAACGTTAAGAATTGTTCAGCAAGCTGCTAAAGAATTAGCGGAAGTTGGTATTAATGCCGAAATTATTGATGTACAATCATTATTACCATTTGATTTAAATCATGATATTGTCAAAAGTGTACAAAAAACTAACCGATTAATGGTTATTGATGAAGATGTACCTGGTGGAGCTTCGGCTTATATTTTAGATCAAATTTTAAACAAGCAAGAGGCTTTTAAGTTTTTAGATAGTCAGCCAAAAACATTAGCAGCAAAACCCCACAGACCAGCATACGGTACAGATGGAGACTATTTCTCTAAACCATCTGTTGAGGATGTATTTGAGGCTATTTACGACGTCATGCATGAGGCTAGTCCTAGTACATATCCTAAATTAAGATAATCACATAAGTTAATTTAAATAATATTAAGCTCATCTAAATAATTAGATGGGCTTTTTTTATATCTTTAGGCTTAACTTTTTAATTACATGAAACGCTATTCATCAATTTCAAAAGGACTTCTAGTAATATTACTAATTTATAATTGTAGCTTATTTGCCCAAAGTGAGTCTGCCAACTGGTATTTTGGAAATTTTGCAGGTGTTAATTTTAATTCAGGTCAACCTGTTGCATTAACAGATGGAGTACTAATTACAAAGGAAGGTTGTGCAACAATATCTAACGCTAATGGAGAATTACTGTTTTACACTGATGGAAAAACCGTTTGGAACAGAAACCATGATATCATGCCTAATGGTACAGATTTAAAAGGAGATAGTTCTAGTACCGAATCTGCAATCATAATACCCAAACCTGGATCTAACGATTCTTATTATATTTTCACAACAGATAAACCTAACTATTTTTTATCACCTAATGATCCTATTGAAGGGCTTAATTATTCTGAAGTCAATATGCAATTAGACAATGGCTTAGGGGATCTTATTGTTGAAAACAAGAATATTCATTTAGTTACATACAATAGTGATGACGCTGTACAAAATGAATATAAAAACTCAGAAAAACTAACTGCTGTAACCCATAGTAATGGTATAGACATTTGGGTAATTACTCAGTTTATAAATAAATTTCACGCTTTTAAAGTTACATCATCTGGTGTTATTGAAACACCTGAAACATCAACGGTTCCTCAAAATATTTTTCCAAGGTTCAATAACGATGGCGCTAATATTACTGCAATAGGTTACCTTAAAGTGTCTCCTGATGGTAAACAAATCGCTATAGCGCATAGCTCTACGACATCTGGGTCTGTTGATGAAGGTACTAAATCTTCTGGAAAAGTATTATTGTATGATTTTGATAATACTACTGGATTGGTTAGTAATGAAAAAACTATATTAGAAGATACCTATCCTTATGGTGTCGAATTTTCTCCAGACTCTAAACTCCTATACGTTACCACATCAAACTTTGATAGTGAAGATACATTTATTAATAGTAGTCTTTTTCAATTTAACACTGAAGCTAATAACATAATGGGCTCTAAAACCAATATCAACACGTCATCTAATGTTGCAGGTGCTTTACAATTAGCTATTGATGGAAAAATTTATCGTGCTGGATATGTATTATTAGGTTCTAAAGCTTATCTATCTGTAATTAATAATCCAAATCAATTAAGTTCTAGTTGTAACTACACACATAATACATTTTATCTAGAAGGTAGAGATACAGAAATAGGTTTACCTCCTTTTATTCAATCTATATTCAAATACTCCTTTAATTACGAAAATATTTGCTTAAATGATAATACATATTTTTATATAACTTCTGAAGATCCCTATGATAGTGTTTTATGGGATTTTGGTGATGGAACAACTTCAACAGATGTAGAAGCCTATCATACCTATGCAAATGCAGGAAATTATACTGTTACTCTAAACATGTCTATCAACGGTGTTGATTATCAACCATTATATAAACAAGTTAAAATTGTATCACCTCCAGAAGTCATTCAAACTACCTATGACCTTATAGAATGTGATTCTTGGGATGACAATCCATCAGATGGTATCACTGTATTTAATTTAAGTAATGCCAATGACTACCTAGTCATAGATCCAACACAAAACTTCAGTGTTTATTATTATCACACATTAGAATTAGCTCAAAATGACATCGATAATACTAATTCAATTAATCCGGATTATTATTTAAATCAATCTAATGATGAAATTATTGTAGCAAAAATAACAAGTCCAAATACATCTTGCTTCAATATTGCTTATGTAAAATTAAAAACAACACAAGCTATAAATTTAGGTGAATATCAATTAAATGCGTGTGATTTAAATTATACAGGTCATGCCGATTTTAATTTAGAAACTATCCGACAACAAATTATAAATAGTTTAACGTTAACAGGTCAAGTTTCTGTAAATTTTTATTTATCCGAAGCTGAAGCTGCTATTGGGAGCAACAGTTTGACAACTTTATACAACTCCGATAACAGAACCATATATATAGCAATTGAAAATGACAATGTCTGTTTTGGATATGGACAATTAGACTTGATGGTTAATCCGTTTCCCTATATTGAAAATCAGTATTACCAAATTTGTCAAAACGAATTTCCAATTACAATTAATTCAGGTTTAAACTCAATTCAAATACAGAATTACAATTATTCATGGGAGAATGGAATGAACACTGAATCCATTCAAGTTAGTAACCCAGGAACCTATAATTTAACTATTACAGATCCAAATTTAGATTGTGGTAAAACCATACAAATTGAAGTACTGCAAACACCATCACCACAAATTCAATCCGTTACGGTAGATAATTACTCAGCTACTATTGTATTAAGCAATTCTCATGAAAATTTTGAATTTGCTTTAGACAATAACAATTATCAATCATCAAATATTTTTACCAATTTATCTCCAGGTAATCACACTGTCTACGTAAGAGATATCAACCTTTGCGAGATAACATCTCAAACCATAAAAGTTATTGGTTTTCCTAAATATTTCACTCCAAATAACGATAACCATCATGAATTTTGGAATATTATTGGTATTAATGAGGATGAATACCCTAACTTAAATCTATATATTTACGACAGGTATGGCAAGAAAATTGCTAATTTCAATCCAACGGAATCAAATGGGTGGGATGGAACGTACAATAACAAAACCATGCCTCAAAATGATTATTGGTACAAATTACAGTTACCAGATGGCACTATTTACAGTGGTCATTTTACATTAAGACTTTAATAATTAATGAGTAACAATTCAAATCTTACCACAAGAGACTGGCTAGCTATAGAGCGCACTAAACTTGCTAACGAACGTACTTTTTTAGCTTATTTCAGAACATTTTTAGTTATTTTAGGAACAGGAATAACCATTTTAAAACTAGATCTTCTAGCAGACTTAAAAACCTATGGAATAATTCTTATTGGTATTGCTCCAGTAATATTGCTAATCGGAATCCTAAGATTGTTTACAGTAAAACGTACGATCAAAAAACATTATAAAGTTTAAATTTGATATTGATTCCGTCAAGCGGAAAAAATAATAACATAAATGAAAGCAGTATCTGTAGTTACAATACGTAAGGAATTAAAACATAAATCTAACGAAGAATTAGCACAACTTTGCCTAAGACTATCTAGGTTTAAAAAAGAAAACAAAGAACTATTAACCTATTTGTTATTTGAAGCAGATAGCGAAGCTGGTTATATAGATACTGTTAAAGCTGAAATTGACGAACAGTTTGAATTGATTAATACAGACAGCTTTTTTTACATAAAAAAAAGTGTTCGAAAAATTTTAAGAAACACAAAAAAATATATCAGATACTCGCTTAATAAGGAAACTGAAGTTGAACTACTACTCTATTTTTGTAAGAAGCTTAAAGCAATGAAACCTTCCATATCTAGAAACACTACCTTGACCAATATTTATGATAGAAATATTGAAGCCATCACTAAAAAAGTTTTAGCGCTTCATGAAGACTTACAATATGATTATACTTCTGAGTTAGAGGAGATGTAATTATTACAACAAAAAAAGCCAACGTAAAGTTGGCTTTTTTTATCATGAAAAATCAAATAATTTATGCAGTTTTCATTTCGTGCTTACCTTCATAAACTTCTTCAATTAATTTTTTATTAAAGGCTGGCAAATCATTTGGATTACGACTAGTAACTAAACCTTCATCTACAACAACTTCACTATCTTCCCACATGGCTCCAGCATTTACTAAGTCTCTTTTAATAGAGTTAAACGATGTTACTTTACGTCCTTGTAACACTCCTGCTTCTGCTAATAACCAAGGTGCATGACAGATTGCTGCTACTGGTTTTTTTTTTTCAAAAAAAGATTTAATTAATCTGATCGCGTCATCATTTCGTCTTAAAATATCTGGATTAATGACTCCTCCTGGTAATACTAATGCATTATAATCACTTTGTGATACTTGGTCTATGGTTTTATCAACGTCATATTCTGTACTCCAGTTTCCGTCGTTCCAAGATTTAATTTTTCCTGATTGTTCAGAGACAATATGTACGTCTGCTCCTGCTTCTTTTAAAGCATTCATTGGTTCTTTTAATTCACTTTCTTCAAATCCATTTGTTGCTAAAATTGCAACTTTCTTTCTCTCTAAGTTTTCCATTTTCTTTTTTTTGGTTTTTGTTGTTAATAATTCGATTCACATCTAAATTACTACATACATTAGCCATACAAGAATCTAACACGCTGTTTAACTTGGATTTAATAGGAAATGTTAACACTTATAATGGTAGTGTTAAAAGTATTTGCGATACGTTAAAAGATTTAACTATTTAGGTTCTATAATTAAAAAAACAGCAGTACTATCTCCTACGTTTAGCACTTCATGCTCAGTCAACACATCTTTAGACCAAGAAACTCCTGTTGGTACAGGCACTACTCTTTCTCCTTTTTGATCTATCATTTTAAAAGTACTTCCTGCTAAAGTGTATCCAAAATGTGGTTTATGAAAATGTTTTTGGTGGCCAACATTTGGTGGAAATGTACATTTTAGGATACGTTGTTTTTTAGTTTCATTTAAAACCTCACACACTTTTTTCCCGTTCCAACCTGCTTCTAAAGGGTCTGGCAAAACTTGAGTGGTTTTACAAGACATTAATATTGTTAAGACTAAAAAATAGGTTGTTAATTTCATGATATCAATTTTACTACTATAAAAGATAAGGCCAAATTAGCTCATGATTTTAAAAAGCATTTCTTTTAACAAGTCACCTTGTGGCACAGCATTACTGTCTACACCTTTACTTTTACCATCAAACTCTCTTAAAATAGCTATAACTTGGCTGACTTTTCGCATTGGATATTGTCTTGCTGCTTCTAAATATTCGTTTACAAAATAAGGGTTTACGCGTAATGCAGAAGCTACAGCACGTGGATTACGATCTGTCATTCCGTGAAGTTGTAACAATTGAGAAAAAAAACTAAACAGTAAAGACACAGTTAACACCATAGGATTGGCTTTAGGGTTTTCGGCAAAATAATTAATTATTTTAAACGCTTGAGCTGTATTTTTTGCACCAATAGCTTTACGTAACTCAAAGTTGTTATAATCTTTACTTATTCCAATATTCTGCTCGATATGATCTGGAGTAATCTGTGTGTCTTTTGGTAAAACTATTTGAAGTTTTTCTAACTCGTTACTTAATTTACTTAAATCAGTCCCTAAAAACTCAACTAACATTTGTGAGGCTTTAGGAGTAATAGAATACCCTTTAGGTGAAAGTACACGTCTTATCCAATCAGGAACCTGATTTTCGTATAGTTTTTTACTTTCATAAACATATCCAGATTTTTTTATTTCTTTATAAACCGCTTTTCGTTTATCAACTTTTTTGTATTTGTAACAAATAACCAAAACAGTTGTAGGTTGTGGATTTTTAGCATAACTAGCTAATTGGTCAATGGTTCTGGCTAAATCTTGAGCTTCTTTAACAATGACCACTTGACGTTCTGCCATCATAGGAAAACGCTTAGCATTACTTACAATGTCATCCACAGTAATATCACGACCATATAAAACCATTTGGTTAAAGCCACGTTCCTCTTCTGTTAAAACAGTGTCTTCAATAAAATCAGAAATTTTATCAATATAATAAGCCTCTTCACCCATTAATAAATAAATAGGTTTTAGTTGCTTATTTTTTATATCAGTTACTAGCTTTTTGACTTCGTCCATTAAAAAAAAATCACCAATTTTGTGTAGTGCAAAAATTAAATTTCCCTACATATTCGTTTCGATTCAAAAATAGCGAAAATAAAGTTTCTATTTTTGATGTTATTCGTAAAAAATTTGTGATTCTACAACCTGAAGAATGGGTTAGACAACACTGTGTGCATTATTTAATTGAAGTAAAAAAATATCCTATCTCTTTAATTAATGTAGAAAAAGAGCTTAAAGTCAATGATTTAAAAAAACGCTATGATATTGTAGTTTTTAATACTGACGGAAGCATCCATTTAATTGTAGAGTGTAAAGCACCAAAAATTATAATTAAACAAGATACTTTTGACCAAATAGCACGTTATAACTTGGTACTTAACGCAACCTACTTAATGGTTACCAACGGTATTAATCATTATTATTGTAACATGGATTTTGATGCAGAACAGTATCATTTTTTAAAAGACATCCCAGAATATACAAAATGAAAATAGCAGTTGTAATATTAAATTGGAACGGAATTAAATTGTTAGAACAATTTTTACCTTCTGTAGTCAAATACTCAAAAGAAGCTGTTATATATGTCGCAGACAATGCATCTACGGATGACTCTGTAGCTTATGTAAAAGCTAATTTTCCTGATATAAAAATAATCCAAAACACAACAAATGGTGGTTACGCAAAAGGTTACAATAATGCTTTAAAGCATGTTAAAGAAGATATTTACTGTCTATTAAATAGTGACATTGAAGTTACTCCTAATTGGTTAATACCTATTATTAATACGTTTAAAAACGAATCTAAAACAGCAATCATCCAACCTAAAATTTTAGATTTTAAAGACAAAACTAAATTTGAATACGCTGGTGCTGCAGGTGGTTTTATTGATAAATATGGATATCCATACTGTAGAGGTCGAATTTTTAATACCATTGAAGATCATCATAACCAATACCCAAACACTACTATTTTTTGGGCTTCAGGAGCTTGTTTTTTTATAAGAAAATCAACGTTTGAAGCATTAAAAGGCTTTGATCAATCGTTTTTTGCACATATGGAAGAAATAGATTTGTGTTGGAGAGCTTTTAACAAAAACTACACAACTAAGTATATAGGTGAGTCATTAGTGTATCACGTTGGAGGTGCAACCTTAGATGCATCTCATCCAAAAAAAACCTATTTAAATTTTAGAAATAGTTTATTTACCCTTACCAAAAATGCTGAAGGTAATTTGTTTATTTTAGTCTTAACAAGATTAATTTTAGATGGTATTGCTGCCTTAAAATTTTTAACCGAATGGAAACCTAAACATATCTTTGCCATACTAAAAGCACATTTTAGTTATTACAAACACTTAGGTGCACTTTTAAGCTGGCGAAAAAATAACACACAGAAAGCAAAATATTTTAATCAGAAATCCGTTGTATGGTCTTACTTTATTAGTAAGAAACAAAAGTTTAGTCAATTTTAAATCTTTTAGTAAAAATTTTGTTAAACCTAATTTTAACATTTTAATTATTTATACATTTGATACTGTATAAATTTAATTTATCATTTAAATATTATGAAAAGAATCCTATTACTAAGTGCAAGTGCACTTTTATTATTAAGCTCTTGTGTATCTAAAAAAGAATTTGCTGCATTAGAAGCAAAACAAAAAGAAACACAGGATTTATTAAACACAGCAACTGTAAAACTAAACTCTTGTTTAGCTGACGAAGCTGCATCTGCAGCACGATTAAAAGAGCTTCAAGCACGTTTAGCAGATATGAAAGCTAACAATCAAGCTTTAATAGAAAGCAGTAAAGACATGACTGTTTTAACTACAAAAGGAGCTGCTAATCTTGAAAAATCTTTAGAAAGTTTAAAAGAAAAAGATTTAAAAATATCAAGATTACAAGATGCTTTAACTAAAAAAGACAGCGTTACTTTAGCTTTAGTAACTAGTCTTAAAAAAGAAGTTGGTTTAAATGACGAAGATATAGAGATTAACGTTGAAAAAAGCGTTGTATTTATCTCGTTATCAGATAAATTATTATTTAAAAGCGGTAGTTACAACATCACTACTAGAGCCAACGAAATTTTAGCTAAGGTTGCTACTGTAATTAACAGTAAACCAAACTTTGAAGCAATGGTTGAAGGTCACACAGACAACGTACCATATAACAGAGGTGGTGTTTTAGTAGACAACTGGGACTTAAGTGTTAAACGTAGTACTGCTATAGTAAGAGCGTTACAAGACTTAGGTGTTAAACCTCAACAATTAATTGCAGCTGGACGTGGTGATCACTTACCATTAGTAGCAAATGACTCTCCTACAAACAGAGCCATTAACAGAAGAACTAAGATCTACATCTTACCAAAAATTGATCAGTTTTATGAAATGATTGAAACTGAAATGAAAGCGTTATCAAAAGAATAATTTAATAACGTTATATAACTTAAAAAAGCTCAACCAAATGGTTGAGCTTTTTTTATATACTAATAATAATAAAATGGATTTAGAAAATCTCTAAACTTCCTTTTCCTTCTCTTATAATTTCTGGTTCATCACCTGATAAATCTATAATTGTCGAGGCTAGATTACCTCCATAACCTCCATTGATTACTAGGTCTACTAGATTGTCCCACTTTTCTAATATTAACTCAGGATCTGTAGTATACTCTAAAATAGTATCTTCATCTCTAATAGACGTTGATATAATTGGATTACCTAATGCTTTAACAATATCTATTGCTATAGCATTATTAGGCACACGTATACCGACTTCTTTTTTCTTTTTAAAAGCAGCTGGTAATGTTTTAGATCCTGGTAAAATAAAGGTATATGGTCCTGGTAAAGCACGTTTTAAAATTTTAAAAGTGCTACTATCTATTTGCTTAACATAATCTGAAAGGTTGCTTAAGTCATGACATATAAACGAAAAATTAGCCTTCTCTAATTTAACCCCTTTAATTCTTGCAATACGTTCTAATGCTTTAGTATTAGTAATATCACAACCTAAACCATAAACCGTATCTGTAGGATAAATAATAAGACCTCCTTTTTTTAAGGTGTCTACTACTTTTTTAATTTCCTTTGGATTTGGGTTTTCTTCGTAAATTCTGATAAAGTCTGCCATAACATGTGTGTATAAATCTATCCTATAAGCTGTAATTTTGCAAAACGTAATAATAGTTTCTTTTTACCTCCAAATTCAAAATCAATTTCGGCTTTTACATCTCCTCCTTTTCCTTCAATTTTTAATACTTCACCTCTACCAAATTTGAGGTGTTTTACTCTGTTTCCTTCAGCAAGCTCTCCTCCAAATGAGTTTGCATCTTCATGAGGAATCACCTCTGATGCTTTTTTTAATTTTTTTGGTGCACTGATTTCGAAGTTTACTGGTTCTTTCTTTTTGGCCACTTTCTTTTGTAATTTAGGTTGTACTGCTTTTTTAAATCTAATCTTGTTTGGTGGTGTATCTCCAAAAATATCTGCTGATAACATTGGATTAATACGCCTTTCTTCAATTGGAGTAATAATATCTAAAAACTGATCGTCAATTTCTTCAATAAAACGACTAGGTTCAGAATCTACTAATTTTCCCCAACGGTATCTTGATAATGCATAGGTTAAATATGCTTTTTTCTCTGCTCTTGTTAGTGCTACATAAAATAAACGACGTTCTTCTTCTAGCTCACTACGTGTATTCATACTCATGGCACTAGGAAATAAATCTTCCTCTAAACCAACAACAAATACATGACTAAACTCTAATCCTTTAGAAGAGTGAATGGTCATTAATGCGACGTGGTCAGGATCTCCTTTATCTCCATCTAAATCTGTTGCTAATGCTACATCTTCTAGGAATTCGGCTAAATTGTCGTTAGAGTCTGCTATTTCTAGCTGTCCTTCAACAAAATCTTTAATACCATTTAAAAGTTCTTCAACGTTTTCAAGTCTTAAAATACCTTCTGGTGTTCCGTCTTTATTAAATTCTTTTATTAAACCACTAGTTTTGGTAACGTGCTCTGCTAAATCAAAAGCATTAGCGGTTTGATTCATGACTTGATAACTTTCAATAAGCGTTACAAAATCTTTTAATTTGTTTTTTGTTCCGTTATTAATATTAATATCTACGCTATCAATATCTTTTAAAAGGCTGTAAATGGTTTTACCAGAGCTATTTGCTGCTACAATCAATCTGTCTATTGTAGTTTGTCCAATACCACGAGCTGGATAATTTATAACACGTTTTAAAGCTTCTTCATCTGAAGAATTAAGGATTAAACGTAGGTATGCAATAACGTCTTTAATTTCTTTACGTTGGTAAAACGATGTACCTCCATAAATACGATACGGAATATCACGTTTTCTTAACGCGTCCTCCATTGCACGAGATTGTGAATTGGTACGATACAAAATAGCAAAGTCACTATTAGGTACGTGATCATTCATTTTAGTTTCCCAAATAGTACTGGCTACAAAACGTCCTTCGTCACCATCTGTTAAACTACGATGTACTTGCACTTTTGGTCCCTCATCATTGGCTGTCCAAACTACTTTTTCAAGTTTAGTTTGGTTATGCTCTATTACTGAGTTAGCTGCACCAACTATATTTTTTGTTGAACGGTAATTTTGCTCTAAACGATACATTTTTACATCGTCATAATCCTTCTGGAAATTAAGGATGTTACTAATATTTGCACCTCTAAAGGCATAAATACTTTGCGCATCATCACCTACTACACATATGTTTTGAAAACGGTCTGCTAAAGCACGTACTATTAAATATTGACTGTGGTTGGTATCTTGGTACTCATCCACCAAAATGTATCTAAATTTATCTTGGTATTGTGCTAAAACTTGAGGAAAACGTGTTAACAGCTCATTGGTACGTAACAGTAAATCGTCAAAATCCATTGCTCCTGCTTTAAAACAGCGATCCACATAAGTTTTATAAATTTCACCCATTTTTGGACGTCTAGCCATAACGTCTGCTTCCATAAGCTCTGGATTACTAAAATATGCCTTAACGGTTATCAAGCTGTTTTTGTAAGATGAAATCCTGCTGTATACTTGTTTTGTTTTATACAAGTCTTTATCCAAGCCCATTTCTTTTATGATAGATCCCATTAATTTTTGAGAATCTTGGGTATCATAAATAGTGAAATTACTTGGGTAACCTAAATGATGACCTTCAAAACGAAGGATTTTAGCAAAAACGGAGTGAAAGGTTCCCATCCAAAGGTTTTTAGCTTCGCTAGCACCAACTATTTCGGCAATCCTTCCTTTCATTTCTTTAGCTGCCTTATTGGTAAAGGTTAATGCTAAAATATTAAAAGAATCCACACCTTGATTCATTAAATAGGCAATCCTATAGGTAAGCACACGTGTTTTACCAGAACCTGCACCTGCGATAATAATCATAGGTCCATCTTTTTGAACTGTAGGCGCGTATTGTGCTTCGTTTAACTGACTTAGATACTTTTCCAAATGGCTTGTTTTTTAAAGGTTACAAAAATAAGTAATGTAACCGTTTTAACACCTTGTATTTATTAATAATTATAAACAATTAGTTTTCTTTTGTACCATCTCCTGCCATAGCAGAGATTAAGCCTGATTGTGTATTTTTCCAAATAAAGTTAAAAACGGATTTTGTGTTATCTCTAGTGACTTGCTTAGTGTCACTATTCCTGAAGTTATCACTCTGACCCTTACTGTCTTTAGACACAAAAAGATTTATAATACCAGATAAGAGTTTATTTTTTTCGTTTCCATTCTCTTTTAAAATTATAATATCAAATTGATTATATTTTGTTTTTAAATCTACATTTGATGTGACTGCATTACCATCAATTGTAAACAATGTTTGTTTTAGGTCTCCTTCTAATTTTAAATTTAAATTAGGTGTCATAAATTGATTCAAAGCTTCGGCTTTAAGATTACCTATATCTGCTTTAAATGTAAAATGGTCTTGTAAATTATTAACATTAAAGGACCAGTTGACTTGCAACGGAGTGTTTTCCATGAAAATGCAATCTATATTTATTGTTGTTTGACTGTCATGATAAGTATTACTAACATTTGACAATTTTGCATTAAAATTTTTAAAATCTAAAGTACCTGCTTGTGTGTCTTTTTTAACTTTTTCTTGGTAAGTTATAGATCCATTAATAATTTGAATTGCTTTTAAGTCCAACTGAATATCTAAGTCCCTTAACATTTTACTGTACATAGCTTTGTTAGTTAAGTCATCTGCTACTAATTTATCTCTAAAAATGGTTAGGTTTAAGTCTGATACTGTCATGTTTTTACTAGAAAATGCTAGCAACTTTGCGCCTTTAAAATGAAAATCTTGATTTTCTATTTTTATCTTAGGTATATGTAAATCAAAATGATCACGTTCGGTTTGCAGTTGATTGGATAAATTTTCTTTTGAGAGTTTTGTTTTCAGTTTTAAATCTGAAATCGCTGTTGTGTTATTGTCAAATATTAATTCATTAAAAGAAAGTGTTTCAAAATTGTTAACCTGATACTCTAAATCATTAATTTTTAATGCTACATTTTTAAATTGAAAAGGGTTTTTGGTATCCCTTGCCTGCTTACCGTTGAATATAAAATCTGTTAGGCTAAAATCAAGGTTTTCAGTTTTTAGTAATACTGCATCTTTTTCTAAATCAAAGACCTCAATTTTTGCGTTTTTTATTTTAAAATCATCTACAGTAACCTTTTGTTTAATATCATCAAACATAGCTTGGCTACCTTTAGATGTACTAGCTAACGGATTATGATAGTATGTTACTTCAGGTTGATTAGCAATAATACTTGAAACATTTATCGTTTTATTTACCATGTAATCCCAATAACTAAATCCCTTTAAAGACATTTTTTTGGACTGTACAAACCCATTAGATTGACCAGTCGTTTGCCCTTTTAAATTAACTTTAAACCCATCAAAAACAACATCTCCTGATAATAATCCAATTGAAAGGTCTTCATATTTTAACTCTATTTGTTCTGGCAAATTGGAAAGGTATTGTTCTAATTTATTTTTAATGATTGCTTTAGTAATAAAAAACAATAACACTATCAATGTTAAAATTATTGATATGATAACGATGCGTTTTTTCTTTTTCTGTTCCATACTTATAAAGATAACCCTTAGATTGTCAGGGACAACTTTTTAAAAATATCTTAACATTAATAGCTAAAAGCAGAATTTAGACCACTCCCCTTTTTTATTTAAAACCGTTATTAATAAATTAAATAGTTACTGTTATTACACAGATTGTTTATTTTTGAGAAAAACCTTTACATAAATATATGGAGACTATTTTAAACGTTTTGTCATCAATATCTTGGTGGCTTTGGATTGTGATTGCTTTAGTAATAATTGCTATTAGAGACATTTTGCAGAAAAAACATACTATAAGTCATAACTTTCCTGTTGTTGGACATTTTAGATATATGCTAGAAAAAATTGGTCCTGAATTAAGACAATATTTAGTTGCAAACAACAGAGAAGAATTACCGTTTAATAGAATTGAACGTGGTTGGATTTATGCTTCTGCTAAAAAAGAAAATAATTACGAAGGTTTTGGAACTGATAGAGATATTTTTGCGCATCAACACATTTTTATTAATAATGCCATGATGCCTTATAAGGTTGAAGACCATCATCCACATGCTAAAGACAAAAGCTTTTTACCTTGTGCTAAAGTTATGGGTGAATATAATAAACGTCGTAAACCCTACAGACCTGCTTCTGTTATTAATGTGTCTGCCATGAGTTTTGGCTCGCTTTCTGCGAAAGCAGTAGAATCTTTAAACAAAGGAGTAAAAATAGCAGATGCTTACCACAACACTGGTGAAGGTGGATTGTCTCCTTATCACAGTAATGGTGGAGATGTTGTATTTCATTTTGGTACAGGTTACTTTGGAGTACGTGCTGAGGATGGAGGATTTTCTATGGAAAAAATGATAAAATTAGTGGAAGACAATCCTTTTGTAAGAGCTATTGAAGTAAAATTATCTCAAGGTGCAAAACCAGGAAAAGGTGGTGTGTTACCAGGTGCAAAAATAACACCTCAAATAGCAAAAATAAGAGGTGTTGAAGTTGGTAAAGATGTCCTATCTCCTCCTAACCACAAAGCGTTTAGCAATGTGCCAGAACTAGTAGATTTTATTGAACGTATTGCAGATGCTACTGGCTTACCTGTTGGGATTAAAGCTGCTATTGGTAAATTAGAACAATGGGAAGAACTTGCAGACATCATGAAAGCGACTGGTAAAGGTCCAGATTTTATCACTGTTGATGGTGGTGAAGGTGGTACAGGTGCTGCTCCTCCAAGTTTTGCTGACCATGTCTCTTTACCTTGGGTATATGGTTTTGGTGATTTATACAAATTGTTTCAGAGTAAAGGGTTAAGCGAGCGTATTGTTTTTATAGGAAGTGGTAAATTAGGCTTTCCTGCTAAAGCTGCTATGGCTTTTGCAATGGGAGCAGATTGTATAAATGTTGCTAGAGAAGCTATGATGAGTATTGGTTGTATCCAGGCACAAGTCTGTCATAACAACACTTGCCCAAGTGGTGTTGCTACACAAAGTAAATGGTTACAACGTGGTATTGATGTCCCATTAAAATCTGAACGATTAGCACAATATTTTAAGTCTTTTAAAAAGGAATTTTTAGAAATCACTCATGCTGCTGGTTATGAACATCCTTGTCAATTTACAATGAATGATATTGAAGTTAATGTTGATGACCATAACTTATCTAAAGAATTAAGTAACACTTACCAATACCATAAAACACATGTCCCTTTTGAAGGCATACAAAGTTTAAAAGATTGTAACCATTTAGGTGGTGTGAAATAGAGTTATACAAAAAGAGGTTTCAAATATTTGAAACCTCTTTTTTTTATAAAATTAAATACTAATATTACATATCTCTTAATACATGTATTGATGCTGAAAGGTTTCTTAAAATACCATCATTATCTGTAAATGTACCTGATATATTCATATCAATATAATCATTAACTGCTCCATAATTACTTAATGTAAACTGTAATGTATTGGGCTGTCCAAAATCCATATTTATTCCAGTTTCAACATAAAATGCTTGTGACCCAGAACTAGTATATGTACCTAGTGTTGTCGTGTTACCATATACAACAAAACTACCTGTTGAGTTTTGCGTACTTATATACATAGACGTCCCATTATCACCTTCTTGCGCTGTTAAATTTAACAAGTAATAATCTACTGGATCATTATCAATTTGTACTGATATATATTCTGTAACTGTATCACAAGCTATTATATTTCCGACATTTGGAGTAGTAAAATTAAATGGTAAAGGTGTAGTCGTTTGAAATGTATCATAATTAACACCTTCTAAAGTAAATTCTGTAATTGAAGCACATTCTATCATATTTAAAGTAAAACTACCATTTACAACTTCTACTGAAGCGTATTCTTGACCATAATGTACTGTTACATATCCATTTGTTACAGGTTGACTTGAACAATCTACTAAGTTTCCTGTTACAGCAGAATAGTTAACGGAAGACATTACAACATCTCCATAATTAGTATCTGAATTAAATGGTCCAATGGTTGTATTATACACTTCAATTCCACATTGATCAATTGCTTTTAGAGTCAACGTTTCATTTGCTGGAATAAGCCCACATATTTCTCCATTTCCGTTAGAAAAACCAATTCTAGGATACGTTTGACCACTTCTCCATAATTCTACTTTAACATTGGATAATGGTATGTTAGAAGCATCAACAACTGTCATGCATAAATCAACTGTTGGAAATTGCGCATCACAATTCCACCAAGAAAAATGTGAAACTTCTCCAATATACTTACCTGAAACTAAAGTTGCTTCTCCATCTTCAACCCAATATCCATTTACCTCATCAAAATGCCATAATGGAATTACTGAAGGCGCAACACCAGATTGAGCTGGATCCATTGGCATTTCAATAGTTGCTATATGTCCATCTGCAATATTTAATTTTTGACCAGAATCCCCTTTTAATTCAACATTTAACATGCCGTAAGATTCTAACACACGCTCATCACCATCTTGATTTACTGCTTGTAAACTTCCTGGCATTAATATATTATTATCTGGATTTGCTGGATCTAAGTGATACATATACACATCTACATTTCCAGAATAAGCATTTCCGTTCTGATCTTTAAAACTTCCGTCAAAACCTACTTTTGTTCCGTTTGGTAAACTAACTTCACTAGTTACACCTGAAGTTACTGTACCTGCTAAGTTTTCAGTAATCATCATAATGTTAATCATGTTTGTACCTTGTGTAGGCACTACAGATCGCATTCCGTTTAAAAAACCTGGTTTTTCAGCTAAAATAAAGGCTTGTCGTTGCTTAACTTGAACATCAGATATTTTAAACATTCCGTTATTATCAGTAGTTGCTGTTTTATTTCCTATTGTAATAGAAACATTATCTAAAGGTATTGAAGATTGATCGACTATACGACCCATAAAATCTCTTTGGATGTTTGATCCCATATCTAATTGACTTGATGTTGGACTGCCTTCGGGAGTATCTGGCATATCAACAGACTCGTTTGGGTTACACGATGTTAATAACATACCTAACGTAACCATTAGGCTAAGCATAAATTTAAAATGTTGGTTTAAAGTTTTCATAATGTATTGTTTTAATTATTGATTTATTATTAATTCAACCTTATATACACTATGACTAAATTTTGTTACCCTATTTTTTAAAAATTATTTAAATAATTCTAAAAAAGCCTTTTTATTAGCTCTAGATATAGGAATCCGTTGGTTATCCTCAAGAATTAAATAACCTTCATTTTCAAAATGTCTAACTTTTTCAAGATTAATTATGTGAGATTTATGACATTTGAAAAACTTATTACATAACAGTTTTTCAAAACGCCCTAAATTGTAACTACTTATAATTGTTTTTTTTGTTGATAAATGAATTTTAGTATACCCATCATAACCTTCTAAATGCATTACCTCTGCCTGAGGTATAAAAGACATGCCTTTTGCAGTTGGAACAATAATTTTATTGCTATTAGAAATAGTTTGAGTTAATAGATTAACTAATTTATGCTTATTAGCTAGATCAGATTTGGTTTTTATAACATCTAAAGCTTTATTAACCGCTATTTTAAGATCATCATTATCTATTGGCTTTAATACGTAGTCAATAGCGTTTTGCTTAAAAGCTTCAATTGCGTACTCACTGTAAGCAGTTACAAATATGACCTGAAAATTAATGTCTTTTAATTGAGATAACACTTCAAATCCGTTTAATCTTGGCATTTCTATATCTAAAAACACTAAATCAGGTTGGTTATTTTTTAACGCTGTAATCGCTTCTTCTGGTTGTTGAAATGTATTTTGAATAACAACTTCTGGAAATAATTTACCTAGTTTTTGCTCTAACCCTTTAAGGTTTGAGATTTCGTCATCAATTAAAATAGCGTTTACTGTATCCATTAGTTGTTTTTTGATATTAAAAAAGTAGACACGTTACCTTTGTCTTCATGATTTGGATGTAATGCTTTAACCGAATAAGTTACATTCCATTGACCACTTTTATTTAAAAATCGTAATCTATCATGTAATACATTTGAAGATTTCATTTTACGATTTGTCTTTTTTATAGTATTAACAAAACCTACACCATCGTCTATAATTTCAATTTTAATAGCATGATTTTTAACTTCAGTAATATTAATGGTCACTTTCCCTTTTTCAACCTTATTAAATATACCATGATTTATTGCGTTTTCAACTATTGGCTGAAGTAACATAGTTGGCAAATTAACTTGATTTACTTTAATAGTTTCAGATATATTAATTTGATAATCAAACTTATCTTTGAATCTCAATTTCTCAATATCTAGATAATTAGTAATTAATCCGACTTCTTCCTTCAGACTAATATCTGTTTCTTTTGACAATTCAAAAAACTGACGAATTAACTTTGAAAACTTTACCAAATAAGCTTCTGATGCTTCAATCTGATTGTTATTGATATAATATTGTATGGCTGATAAAGAGTTAAACACAAAATGAGGATTCATTTGAGAGCGTAAAGCCTTTAATTGTATTTCTGATAACTTTTTATCTTGTATTAACTTATTATTTTTTTTCTCTTGAGACTTTTTACTAAGCTTCCAAACAGATAAAATTATTATAGCTATTGACAAAAGAGTAAGCAATATTTTAACCCAAAGTAGTTGCCACCACAATGGTAATATTGTAAATTTTAGTTGCTTTTTAATGCTTCCAGATTTTACATAAAACACATAGTCATCTGGTTGTAAATTATTAAAATTAAATACATTTGTATTAGAGGACACCCATTGTTTTTGGGATGGTTGCAACTTAAATTGATAGGTTAAGTTTGTATTATTATCAGAAAAATCTATATTATCAACTGTTATATTAATACTATTATTTTTTGAGTATTTAAATGCTGATTTTTTTTGATTAATCGCCTTAGAATTATAAGTCGCATTAGCGATATAAACATCCAATAATTGCGGAACATTTTTTTGATTTTTTGGTAAAATTGCTATTCCTTTATTAGTTCCCAAAATTAAATTATTTTGATCAACATATAACCTTTTAATATGGTTTGTAGGTAAGCCATCACTAACTGTAAATCGTTTTTCAAATTGGTAATTACCATCTACTTTTTTAAACTTTAAAACACCTGTATTTGTTGCTAACCATATTATATTAGCCGCTATAAAAGCGTCTTCAACAATTAAATAATCGGTTAACGCTAAAGGTTGTATGATTTTTAAATCCGATAGATAGGCACCAAACCCATCTGTATTAATCAGCAACTTATTATTATCTACTAATTTTATGTTTAAAATAGGCTTATCAAATTTAATATTACTGAATATTACAGGTTTTAAAGTATCATTAACGACTTCCTTTAAGCCATTATTTGTAGCTATTAGCAAGCGGTTTTTAAAGCTAATCAAATCGTTTACTCCACGTTGTTTAAACTCTTTTTCTATTTTTAAAGAACTTGCATTTATCCTGTTAATACCAAAAGAAAAATTACTATAAATTTTATGATTATGACAAACAAATTTACGTCCTACTTCATTTGCTAATAAATCATTGGATTGTAAGTCATCAACTTTTACAATTGTTTTCTTACCCTTTTTTTCTTTAATTAAAGTATTTCTAAAGGCATAAAAATTAATATTATTTAATTTTAAATGACTTGCTCCATAAACATAGTCGTTGTCACTTATTAATTCCTGAAATATACCATCCTTAAACTTATAAAATCCTTTTTGATAGACACCTACTACTAAGCTTGAATCAATACAATTAAAACTTTGAATTTTATGGTTAAGCAAATGGTATTTAGCCTTTTGTTTTACGTAAGGTAATTTATAAATACCGTTATTAAATGTCGCTAACCATATTGTATTTAGCTTGTCTACAAAACCAAAATGAGCGTCTATATTTTTAGGAAAAAAATATGGATCAACAATCTCTAAATCTTGATTTAATTTTGCGACAAATCCACTACCAGAAACCTGAACTTGATTATCCACAACATTAACCCTAAGATTATCTACTGTATTTAAACCTATAGCTTGTTTTAAATCCACATGTTTTAAATGATGGGTGTTTAAATTTAAAATGAAATAACTTTTTTGGTTTGCCCAAAAAAACAAACTATCATTTAGCTGTCCTCTTGTACCTGTTGTACCATAAATACCTGTTGTTGTAATTGTATTTATCTTCTGCTCTTGTTTATTGTACAGCTTTAATTGTCCAGATCTGCTAAGTACTATACTTGAAACCAAGCCATGTTTTATAGTAATCCTATCGTTAGACTGAGTTTTATATGTTGAATTTAATAAAGCGACCCATTTATTATTTTGTAATGAAAATATTTTATGAGGCTCTGTTGGGTAAACAGAATCTCCTACTTGAGAAGAGTAAATAGGGTTTATTATTTGATTTTTAGCTTGATTAGAAAATGAAACTATTGTATCATTTTGAATATATCCTAATTTAGGTGTTTTTGATAAATACCAAACTTTTCCATCTGGTGTTGGCAAGGCATCCCAAACATCATTAATAGGCAACCCATTTTTTGTAGTAAAGGTTTTAAATGTTTCACCATTATACCTTGCCATACCCTTATCTGTTAAAAACCACATAAAACCTTTAGCATCTTGTACTATAGTATATACATGATTACTTGGCAAACCGTCTTTAGTACTATAATTAAGAAACTGTTGTGCTAACGAAAAACTCCATATCAAAACGAAATATATTGTGATATGGAGTGTTTTGTAATTCAATAGTATGATTTTAGTTGCTATACAAATGTAATAGAATTAAAATTTAAAAATCTTGATTTGCATCTCTTTGAACTCTGCATTCTCCTGAAATACTGTGCGAAACATTATTATCGTCTGTATAACTACCAACAAAAGTAAACTCTAAATAATCACCTACCGCATTTGGAATTGCTGATGTTACAGTTGCTATAATTGGGTGTGCATTAAAATCTGAAGACAATAAAAACAAATTTGTCGAAGTGGTTTCACCAAAATAAAACTTTTCGGTTGATGCGTTATCTAATGCAACTCCCCAAATATAAACCGTGTTTGGTAGGAATGCGCCAGAGCTATCAAACGAAAAATTAATACCTACGCGTCTTAAATCTCCACTAGGCTGTTGTCCAGATGCATTAATTTCAAATCTATCAATTATAGTAGACGTATCAGTTTCTAGATGTCCTTCAACCTGATAATCAAAAATACGCTCTACGCCATCTATAGTATATTTAAAATATTCGTTAGTATTTCCTGTCGTTGTAGATCCATCATCATCGTCACTACAGTTAAAAACTGTAATACTGATTGTTAATAGCAGTATTACTTTTATAATTGTTTTCATTTATTTATTATTTGAGTTATAATATTCTAATGCTTCTGAAAATTTAAATCCAAAAAAAGCATCTTTTCCTTCATAAAAAATCACTTTGACTCCATCTACAAAATCATTTAAAAAAATAATCTCATGAAAATCGTTTTCAGATAATTTTCTGTCATTAATTAAATAGTAGGTTACTATTTCTGTTTTTTCAGCTTCTGTTAACTGTGTTTTTTGGGCTGTCGTTTCGGTTTTTACAGTATTGTCTTTGCAATTAAACAATAATAAACCAAGACCAAAAACTATATATTTAAGATATATTTTCATTTTCAAATTTACAAAACGACTTCATCAATAATGACACAAAATTCAACTTCAATATTCCCATAAACCACATCTAACCTTATTTCATCTCCAACTGCTGTTCCTGCACGTTGACAAGTCACTGTTACTGTTTGCTCTTGACCATTATCTAAAGTTAAATACCCTGTTCCGGTTTGGTTTAAGGCAATTACATTGGTTACAAAAAACAAGGATGGTGTACTTGTGTTAGACACTATTTCTATTCCTGGAGCTCCATAAGGTCCATTGCTTGCATTTGGAAAAAACTGAGTATTTAATTCGGCTTCTGCAATTAAAGTCTGATCGTTATTTGAGGCATCTAAATATGAAAATCCTTGATAATTACATTGAGTCTGGTTGGTTGCATCGTTATTAACATCGTCATCATTATTACATGCAATACACACACAAAACAACATTAGCATTTTAAATATATTTTTCATTTGTTTTAGTCTAAAATTACTCCAAAGGTTCCTTCATAATGTCCTGTAATGATATCACCATTTTGATTCATAAAAGTATAATCTGCATTAATTGTACTATCTGTAGGATTAGTATTATCAATATTAATAGCATTAATAGTAATTGTTGGTCCTTGTGTACCTGGCCAATTAAATATACCGACATTTTCATTACCTTCTCCAAATTGAATGTTGTTTTGAATATAAGCTGGTGTTAATGGATCTATTTGACCGTTTTCTATAATTACGGAATCATTAACACTTGAAACAATGTAAGTATTGCCGGGTAAAGGTGAATTATTAGCTAAACTTGGATTGTCTGACACCTCTACATTTAAAAACACCCAATTAGTGGTATTTAAAGACAATAAAAAGTCTCCTGAAGATCCGTTTACGTTAGCATCGTTATCAAACATACGTCCATTAGTAAAAAAGAAACTGTAGTTATCAGGCATACCATCTGCATTATCGTCTTCTTCATCAATTTCAAAATAGGCGTTTGCAGTTTCAAAAAACATGTTATTGTGTGTAAATCCATCTGTTGGATTTATTGGATCGGTTTGAACATCGTCATTATTATCACAACTAAAAAAAGTAGTGATTAATACGATTAAGAATGCTGTTTTAAAAATTGTTTTCATTTGAGGTTTATTAATGAAATTCGTCTATTACTACACAAAACTCAGCATCAAGACCAGAAGCTGTTACAATAAATTGCATGCCTTGTCCAACAGCATTACCTGTTGCTAAACACGTTACATTTACAGTTTGAATATTACCATTTATACTTAATTGACCTGTCCCAGTTGCATTAAGCGTTACAACTGTGGTTACAAACCAAAAGTTACCAGGATCACTGGTTTCATAAATTTCTACTTCTGGACCATTTGAAGAAGTATTGAAAAAATCTGTAGTTAATTCTGCTTCAGGTATTAAGGTCGTAGTATTGTTTGTGGTATCTAAACCGTCATAACCTTCATAATCACATGCTGATGTTTCTGGTTCATCTTGAACACCATCATCTGCAGGGCAACCAGAACCTATTAAAAACAAAGCGACTACCAATAATGTTATTGGAGATATTGTGTTAAAAATTTTCTTTTTCATTGTATTAAACTTTAATTAAATTAGTATTACTTTTTTTATGAAATTTGAAATAAAAATAACCTGCTAAACCTATAAAAAACAGTCCTATACATTGCGAGTGAGATAAGACTCCATCAATAACATAGCCTCTTTCATCACCTCTAAACAACTCTAATATACCTCTACCAAAACCATACAGCATTAAGTAGATTAAAAATATTTGACCTTTAAATTGTTGTCTGTTTTTTACATAAAGAAGAATTAAAAGTATCGACATCAAAACCAATACTTCATATAATTGTGTTGGATGCACAGCTGTATTGTGCGTAGTAGGAAAAACCATTCCTAGATGACTATCAGTTGGAGCACCAAAACAACAACCAGCAGCAAAACAACCCAACCTACCTATTGCATGTACAATTACCGTTGTAACTGCCAATATATCTAACATTGGCAATACTGGAATTTTATACTTTTTAAGGTACCAGATTATAACCGGAATTATTATTATAAAAGAACCATAAAAAACATATCCACCATTAAAACTACTTAAAATTAAATCAGGTTTATTTATGTACAACATTGGATCTTGTAGGTAAAAAAACAGCTTACCTCCAACAAATCCAGCAATAAATATTAAATAGAAAAACGTATTAGGTAAATTAGTTATACCTAACTCCCTTTTAGCACTCCATTTTGTATACAAAGCAGCAATCAAAGTCCCTAAGGCAATTAAAGTTGCGTAACTATAAATGGTTATTTGCTTAGCACCTATATAGCTGGATAAAAAATCTGGGATTGAAAATTTAAATAACTCTGGAAACATAATGTTTGAGGTTGTAAAAAAAACCGACAATAATTTATTTTACTATAACATTATTGTCGATTTTAATTATAGATTAATAGCCATCCAAATGTAACTTACTAAAACAACAGAAAATACTCACATTACTTAATCTGTTGATTTCAATCTATTAAAAACTAGGTTGATTCAATTATCTGTTTTCTTGTACAATAATTTAAAACACATTAAGTTTGTTATATAAACTAATCACACCATGGAAGAACAATTATTAAACCTCTTAATGTATACATTACCTGCTTTAGTAACAGGAGCAATTGCTTATCTTTTTTTTAGAGAACACATGCAAAACGAAGAACAACGTCGTAAATACGCAGTCACTAAAGAATTAAGTAAAGAGTCATTACCAATACGCTTGCAAGCCTATGAAAGAATAGCTTTATTTTTAGAGCGTATTTCTCCAAACAAGTTATTATTACGTGTTGCTCCAATATCATCAGACAAGCAAGGTTACGAAGATTTACTTATTAAAAATATCGAGCAAGAATTTGAACACAACCTATCACAACAAATATATTTAAGCAACGACTGCTGGACTATTGTAAATGCCTCTAAAAGTGCAACAATACAATTAATAAGAAAAACTGGAATGAGTGATAAAATAGATTCTGCTTCAAAATTAAGAGAAGCTATTTTAAACGAAATGCTTGACAAACCTGCACCAAGTAATGCTGGTTTACATTACATAAAAAAAGAAGTCGGAGAAATCTGGTAATAATATTATAAAAAAAGCCTTATCCAATGGATAAGGCTTTTTTTATATGGTTTATTCTTCTTCCTGATTTATAGGTACAGTTGTACCAAACTCGTTATTTGCATCATATTTACTTTGTGCATATAAATACCCTTGCAACCACCATTTTTCCATTAGTTTTTTATTAAAAATCAATGAGTTTTCAGTTAATTTAGTTGGTGTGTAATATAAATTAAGTTTTACGTTTCTATGCTTTGCTGCTAATTTCCCAATAGCAATATCTCCTTTTTCTACTTGGTCTAATAAATGCCCAAACAAGTTAATCATTAATGAAAACGGGTTTTTTCCCAACACCTTATTGTACTCTAAGTTTTCACTCTCTAAAACAATAGCATCAACCTCTGTGGCACCTCTTAAAATAGCTTCTCTAATTGGTATCACACAACCTAAGCCACCATCAGCATACTCAAATCCATTTTTTTTAGCCAATGACATAAACGGAATATAATTGCATGAAATCCAAATCCACTCACAAAACTCCTCATAATCATAATCGTTAATAGACTTATACTCGACTCTATTTTTAGACAAATTGGTAACCGTAACCACCACATCTTCTTTAGTTGCCTTTATTAAATCATATTCTGCTTTTGTAAAATTTTCTCTTATATGCTTTTTAAGATTTTTACTTTCACCAAAGGTTCGTTTTCGTTTTAAAAATTGCAAAGTGGTGTTAAAATAATTTATAGACACATACTCACGATCTCCTTTTTTCTTTAAAACAAAAGGATTGATATTAAAAATCGAATTTTGATTAACATGCGTATAAATATCATAAAGCTTACCAATATTACCAGTTGCTAAATGCGGAATTAACAAACTTCCTGTAGAAGTCCCTAAATACATATCGTATTTTTTATCCTGTTGTTCAATCAAATACTGCGCAACACCACCAGCAAATGCGCCTTTACTTCCACCTCCAGATATAACTAATGCTTTCAAATTATTGTTTTTGGTTGTCCTGCAAATTACTAATTAAAGATTTATATTTTTCATTTTCAGATAACATTTCTACAACTTGTTTGGCAAAACTTTTAAAACGCCAATTATGATGCTTGGTTGCTTCTAAAAGATTAGTCAACGCTTGCTGATTAAACAAACCTAAACTTGACATGGTATCAAAAGCAGACTGACGTCTTGAAAAGGGTTGATTTGGATCGCTATAACTTACCAACTCATTATAAAAACTTTCTGTTTTTTCTTGTTCAAAATCAGGTGTAGCAATAGCTAAAGCCAACCAAAGTATTCTGATATTATAATTATTAAAACCGTAAATACTTTTAGTTTGATCCAAATAAAGGTTTCGCTTTCGCGGAAAATTAGCCCAAAGATTATACAATGCAGCTTCAATGGTTACATAACTGCTATCGTTAAGTAAACTCTCGTAGTTTTTTTGAAATTTTAAAGGGATTTCTCTTAATCCCAAAGCCAAGGTTTGTCGTAATTGTATTTGACCAGATTGAAACGCTTCCGTTATCAAATCATCATACGTTGGATAATCTGGTTTGTTCAACAATTCTTGCAATACTGCAGTTTTAATAGTGTAAAAACCTTCTGGTAAAGACATTGTTAAGCTTGACGGAATATAATTTTCATCCTGATCTGTTCTAAAACTTAAATAAGGTTCGGTTTGCATAGTTAATAAAAACGAAGCAGTTTCATTACGTTTCAAACTTGCTTCTATTTGCTGCTCCAAAACAACAGAAGAAGATAACCAATCTTTTACAAACGCACTTAAATCTTGACCAGAAGTGTTTTCGACTTCAGTTATAAAATTAGTAGTTTCAACATTTTTATAGGCATAAGTATTTAAGTAACTTTTTACAGCATCTTTAAATGCCTTATCTCCTACTTTTTCTCTTAAAACATGTAAAGCCCAAGCTCCTTTTTTGTAAAACGTTGTACTACTAGATTTTGGATTTAAAAGCGCTGTACTTTGACCAGCACTATCTTGTGCTTTCAACTCTTGATAAAACTCAAAAAGTTGATTGTAATAATAATCCTCTCCAAATATATCGCGTTCTGCAAGTAATGCATAATAAGTTGCAAAACCTTCTTGTAACCAATGATGGATCCCTGAGGTTTCAGTGACCAAATCTCCAAACCATTGATGTGCTAACTCATGTGCATTAACGTTAACGTAGTTTTTATCAACAAAACTAGTGTCATCAATCATAAAATCATCACTAAAAATGGTGCAACTAGTATTTTCCATTCCAGAATACAAAAAATCTTTAACTGGAATTTGTTTGTAGTTTTGCCAAGGATAAGGCACACCTATTTCGTGTTCTAAAAAATCAAATAGTTGTTTGGTGTAACGATAGGTTGGTTCTACTTTAAGCGAATCTTTTGGGTAATAATATAACTCAAGTGGAATTCCGCTTTTGGATGTAATTACTTTTTTATCATACTTGCCAATTGCTAATGCTACCAAGTAACTTGACATTGGTTTTTGCATGTTGTAATGCCAAGTAATTGTTGAATCATTTTTTTTTCTATCAACTAATACTCCATTTGAAATAACTTTATAATCTTTATCATAAGTGATTGATAAATCAAATTCGATTTTATCATTCATATCATCAATACTTGGTAGCCAATGACTAGTGTATTTACCTTGACCTTGGGTCCAAACTTGCCAATCTTTTACATTTTGAACAAAATACATTGCCTTCTTAGGATAAACTATGTAGTCAAAACTTAGTTTATAAATTTTATTTTTCTTGAATTTAGATTTTATCACAATCTTTTTTAAATCATTTTCAAAAAAAACTGTTTTATTATCTAAAACAACATTTTTAAATTTCATATCAATAGCATCTAAGTAAATAGAATCTGTGTCTTTTAATATTTTAAAAGAACCGACTAATTTACCTGACACTTTAGACTGTTCTGGTATTATAACTAATCTAGAATTAATAGTTTTAAAATCAACAATTTCTGTCTGTTGTGCTTTCGCAAAAAGACATAAAAACGTAAAAAACAGGACTAAAAAGCTTCTCATAAATAATTTTAAACAAGTACCAGACCAAAATACAATTTTTTGTGATGAAGTATAGTAATGCTAACCCAATTAACTTTCACTTTAAATCAAAATACATTAATTTCGTTGTTTATGAGTGTTAATCTTCAAACTCCCATTGATTACCTAAAAGGTGTAGGACCAAATCGTGCTGATTTACTACGCAAAGAATTGGCTATACATACCTATCAAGACTTAATTAACCTGTTTCCAAATAGATATTTGGATCGTACAAAGTATTATAAAATTAGTCAGTTATTACCCAACGCATCGGAAGTACAAATCATTGGAAAAATCACAAAATTTGAAGAGGTTGCACAAAAAAGAGGAAAACGACTAGTTGCTACTTTTAAAGACGACACTGGCACAATGGAACTGGTTTGGTTTAGAGGTCAAAAATGGATAAAAGACGCTTTAAAACTAAACACACCTTACGTTATTTTTGGAAAAACAACTAAGTTTGGAAACAAGTTTAGCATGCCTCATCCTGATATCGAGTTATTATCAGAACATGAAGCTAATTTACGCAGTGCAATGCAGGCTATTTATCCGTCTACAGAGAAGTTAGCTAACAGAGGTATTACCAATCGTGTGATGACAAAAATCATGCAAAATTTATTTCTTGAAACCAAAGGAAGATTTGCTGAAACCTTGTCCGATAAACTACTCTCAGAAAACAAGTTAATTTCTAAATCTGAAGCGCTTTTAAATATTCATTTTCCAAAAGATCAAACACTACTTTCTAAAGCTAAATTTAGATTGAAATTTGAAGAATTATTTTACATTCAATTGCAATTAATTCTTAAAAACTTAATACATAAAACCAAAATAAAAGGGTTTCCTTTTTCTACAGTTGGAACACATTTTAATGCGTTTTTTAAAAACCATTTACCGTTTGAATTAACTAATGCACAAAAACGAGTCCTTAAAGAAATACGTGCTGACTTAGGTAGTAATGCACAAATGAACCGTCTTTTACAAGGTGATGTAGGATCCGGAAAAACTATAGTCGCCTTGATGTCAATGTTAATGGCTCTTGATAATGGTTTTCAGGCTTGTCTTATGGCTCCTACTGAAATTTTGTCAGTGCAACATTATAACGGTTTACTTGAAATGTGTAATGATTTAAAAATCAGCATTAGACTATTAACAGGTTCAAGCAAAACTTCAGAACGAAGAGAAATCCATAGCATGTTAGAAAATGGCGAATTGGATATCCTAATTGGGACACATGCTATACTGGAAGACAAAGTTAAATTTAAAAATTTAGGACTTGCAATTATTGATGAACAACATAGGTTTGGTGTAAAACAACGAGCTAGACTTTGGAAAAAAAATAGTCTTCCTCCTCATGTTTTGGTCATGACTGCTACTCCAATTCCTAGAACATTAGCTATGTCTGTTTATGGTGATTTGGATATTTCTATTATTGACGAGTTACCTCCTGGAAGACAACCTATAAAAACGGTTCACAGATACGACTCAAACAGACTAAAAGTATTTAGGTTTATACGTGACGAAATTGCTAAAAAAAGACAAGCCTATATTGTCTATCCATTAATCCAAGAAAATGCACAAATGGATTATAAAGATTTGATGGATGGTTACGAGAGTTTAACTCGAGATTTTCCGATGCCAGAATATCAAATTTCTATTGTACATGGTAAAATGAAACCTGCAGATAAAGAATACGAAATGCAACGTTTTGTTAAAGGTGAAACACAAATTATGGTTGCTACAACTGTTATTGAAGTTGGTGTAAATGTACCCAATGCATCAGTGATGGTTATTGAAAGTGCAGAGCGATTTGGACTAGCACAATTACACCAATTAAGAGGTCGAGTTGGACGTGGTGCAGAACAAAGTTATTGCATATTAATGACTGGTCATAAGTTATCAGAAAATAGTAAAACACGTATTGAAACAATGACCAGAACTAATGATGGTTTTGAGATTGCTGAAGTCGATTTAAAACTTCGTGGTCCTGGAGATATTATGGGTACACAACAAAGCGGAATTTTAAATTTACGCATTGCAGATATTGTAAAAGATAATGACATTTTACAACATGCACGTTATTGGGCAAAAGACCTTTTAACCAAAGATCCTAGTTTAAATAGTCCAGAGAATGCAATTATTTTAGAGACTTACCGACAAATGAGTAAGTATAAAAATATTTGGAACTACATTAGCTAATTTATGACTACACAAGACACTGACGTCCTTATTATTGGAGCTGGATTAACAGGATTAACGCTTGCCTATTTACTTAAACAAACACCTCTAAAAGTGACTATTATTGAAGCCAATACACGTATTGGTGGACGTATTTTAACAAAATACAACACTAATGAAGCTGCTATTGATTTAGGAGCAACTTGGATTGTACCTCAGCAAAGTAATATCTTAAACTTAGTCAAACAATTAGATATCAAGTTGTTTAAACAATCTTATGGTAAAACAGCTATTTACCATCCTGATAATAGCAAACAACCACAATTGGTGACCTTACCCAATAATGATTCGGTGAGTTATCGAATAACAAATGGTACAGAAACTATAATTAAAACCTTAGCAAACACACTACCTGAACAGACTATTAAAACAAATACTAGCGTGCAGTCTCTTCAGCTTAAAGCTGAAACAATTTTGGTCCAAACAAATAAACAAAACTATAATTCAAGGTACGTGGTATCAACTTTACCTCCAGCGTTGTTTAATCAAAATATTAGTACACAACCAGAATTACCTGATCCTTTAATAAATGTATTAGCAAATACACATACATGGATGCACAACTCCATTAGAGTTGGATTTACTTATAAAACTCCGTTTTGGAATAACCAAAATACTAGCGGAACAATTTATGCAAATTCAGGACCTTTACAAGAATTTTATGATCATAGTAATGCAACGCAGTCTTTGTTTGCACTAAGTGGTTTTATGAGTGGTTCTTTATTACATAAAACTAAAAACGAGCGTCAACAAATGGCTTTACAACAATTGCAGAGTTATTATGGCGATCAGGCTCTGGAGTTTTTAAGTTATGAAGAATGTGTTTGGCAACAACAACCGTTTACAACACCAAGCTATGACAATTTTGTAATGCCACAACAAAACAATGGACATCCGTTATTTAAATCTACGTACTTAAATAATAAATTATTTATTGCTGGAGCAGAAACTAATACCAGATTTTCTGGTAAAATGGAAGCAGCAGTAACTAGCGCTCATGAGGTTTTTAATTTGCTTAAAGCAGAAATTAAATAAACTTAGCATTCATTATTAAGACTTTAACAACAGACCCAAATTATAATTATATTTGTGTTACGCATCACTTAAAATATTATCATGCTTCACCTTAAACTAGAAACCGATCCACGTTGGGTCACTATTGCAGAATCTAACCTTGAAGAAATCTTGACAGATCACGCTTGGTGTGAGCAAAAAGCAGCTACCAATGCCATAACTATTATTACGCTAAACTCTGAACATGAAGATTTAGTTACCGAATTAACGTTATTAGCTCAAGAGGAGTTACAACATTTTCAAATGGTACATGATATTATAAAGCAACGTGGTTATACACTTGGTCGCGAGAGAAAAGACCATTACGTAAATCAGTTATATAAATTCATGAATAAAGGTGGAAACAGAGTGCAATCTATGGTGGATCGTTTATTGTTTTCGGCTATGATTGAAGCGCGTAGCTGTGAACGTTTTAAATTGTTATCAGAACGTATTAATGATGAAGAATTATCTAAGTTTTATTACGATTTAATGGTTAGCGAAGCTGGACACTACACGACCTTTATAACCTTTGCAAGAAAATACGGAAAAGATATTGATGTTGATAAACGTTGGCAAGAATTAGTCGCTTTTGAAGGCGAATTAATTAAAAGTTATGGTAAAAGTGAAAGTATTCATGGTTAAGATTAATACTATTATTGTATTCTTTGCTTGACAAAACATAATCAATTTTAAACTATCAAACTAATGCCAAACTGGTATAATAAAGTAAGACAAGACACCAATTACATATTAGAAGCTATACAAAAACATCCATTTATTACTCAATTAATGGATGGTACATTACCTGATGATGTGTTTAGATTCTATATTAATCAAGACGCATTATATTTAGCAGAATACAAAAAAAATCTTGCTGCTGTCGGTATAAAATGTAATAAAAGTAACGAAACCCAATATTTTTTAGATGCAGCTACTGGTATTATTGCTGTTGAAAACGCTTTACATCAAGTATTCCTTAAAAATGAAATTTTAGATAAGGAGCCCTCTCCTACATGTGAGTTATATACAAGTTACTTAGCTAAAATCATTAATAATCATAGCTTAGAAGAAGGTTTAGCTGCTATTTTACCTTGTTTTACTATTTACAAAGAAATTGGTGATTATATTCTAAAACACCAAAACAATAAAGACAACAATCCTTATCAAGATTGGATAAATACTTATGGAGGAACAACATTTGAAGAATCTGTAAATAAAGCCACAGCAATAGTTAACAAATACGCTAATAACGCTTCCGAGACTATTTTACAAAATATGGAACAAGCCTTTATTAAAGCGTCAAAATTAGAATGGCTATTTTGGGATAGCGCTTATAACAAAGAACAATGGAAAATATAAACACCAACTACAATACTGTTTTAACCATAGCAGGAAGCGATTCTGGTGGTTGTGCTGGTATCCAAGCTGATATAAAAAGTATAAGTGCTTGTGGTGCTTTTGCTGCTTCAGTAATAACTGCTTCAACTGCACAAAATACATTAGGTGTTACTGATATTCATCCAATGCCTATACAACATATAAAAAAACAGTTGGATGCTGTATTAAGTGACTTACAATGTAATACAGTAAAAATTGGTATGTTACATTCTACTGATGTAATAAACCTAGTAAATGATACACTTGACCAGTATAATATTACTAACATTGTTTTAGATCCTGTTATGGTTGCTACCTCTGGAGATAAACTTATCACAGATAATGCACTTTTAAGTTTAAAACAGTTGTTACCAAAAGCTACTTTAATTACTCCAAACATACCAGAAGCAGAATTACTGATCGGTCAAAAGATAAGTGTTAATAATCTTGAAGCTGCTGCTATTAAATTAGGACAACACTTCAAAACCTCTGTACTTTTAAAAGGAGGACATCTAAACAAAACCACAGATATTATTACAGATATATTATATATTGTAGACTCGAACTCTACTGTAGCAATCACAAATCCTTGGCATGACACCAATAACACTCATGGTACAGGTTGTAGTTTATCCTCTAGTATTGCTACTTATTTAAGTTTAAATAACGATTTAGAAACTGCAGTTACTAAAGGCTGTGAATACGTTAATCTAGCTATAAAAAAAGGACAATATAAGGTTTTAGGACAAGGTAATGGACCTATAAATCACTTTGATTTATAGGTATTCAAAAGTCGACAACTAAATATCATAAAACTTTAAATACGTATAAATCAAACAAAAGTAAATAAGCTTCATTTTTAATATTAATTTTGAGTACTAGAAAATAATTTCAATAAAAATAATGACAAAAATTAGTCGTGAAGACATACACATAATTGCAAGACACAGTAACTTATCTGAACAAAGCATAAATAACATTCTGTTAAAAGACACCTATAACGACAAAGCTTCTTGGTATAAATTTGTCAAACTATTATTTATTAGTTTAGGTGTTGGTTTTACAACAATAGGTGTTATTTTCTTTTTTGCTTATAACTGGAATGATTTAAATAAATTTTTCAAAATTGGTATAATTGAGGCATTAATAATTAGTGTTACTTTAGCATCACTTTTTATAAAAACTAATCGCTCCTTTAAAAGCATCCTACTAACAAGTGCATCCATTTTAGTAGGAGTTTTATATGCTGTATTTGGACAAATATATCAAACAGGAGCTGATGCCTATGATTTATTTTTAGTTTGGACACTGTCTATTATTTTATGGACCCTTATATCCAACTTCCCTCCCTTATGGTTAATTTTTATAACATTAATAAATACGACATTTATTCTATACACAGAACAGGTTGCGCATGATTGGTCAGAACTTTTTGTATTAAACGCATTATTTCTTTTTAATACTCTTTTTATAGCTGGATTTTTGTTGCTAAAAAATAAAAACGACTCAATTAGTATTCCTAATTGGTTCACTAGCACATTGACACTATTTTCTTTGCTTTTTAGTACAACAGCATTTATAATTGGGTTATTTGAAGATTTTAACTCACAATACTTACTTACAATTTTAACAATTATAATTGTTTATGGGCTAGGTATTGTTTATGGATTAAAATCTAAAAACAGCTTTTATCTATCTGTAACTGCTTTTAGTTTAATAATAATGGGAACATCCTACCTTATTAAACTTTTTGACAGTTCTGAAATGTTATTTATAATATGTTTGTTTATTATTGGATCAATAACCCTTGTCATTAAAACCCTAATTAAGCTTCAAAAAAAATGGAACAACTAAACAATAAAAAAGCTATATTAAATTTAATTAAGACAAATGAAGGTGTTGATTTTGAATATAACGAAAAGGGCATCTTCGAGGAGTACAATTTTAACATTGAAAACACGTCAAGCTTAGCTATTAAAATCATCTCAATCTTAGGTGGTTTTCTAGCATCATTAGCTTTTTGTGGTTTTTTATTTCTTACTGGTTTATACGATTCGCCAATAGGCCTAATTATATTTGGTTTCGTTTTTATTACAACAGCAATTGTATTAAACAAAGCCTATAAGCAGCTAATTATTGACACTTTTAGTGTTGCCATATATAGTATAGGATATATTATGCTCTGTGTTGGCTTGTTAGAGCATGATGTAGACCTCAACTGGGTTAATTTATTAATTATAATTATTGCATTTATAGCGTTAATAGTTACTCAAAACTACATTTTATCATTTATTTCCATATTAACTGTAAATGCCAATATATTTATATTAATTGTAGAAAATCGTTATGATATATTACCAATTTACGTTGCTTTAAACACAGCTTTATTAGTTTATATTTTTTTAAATGAAGCTAAAATCATTAAAATAAACAATATACTATCTAGACTTTACAACCCTTTAAAAATAGGGACTGTAATAGCACTAATAATTGGATTATATTTAATAGATGATAATTTTAAGACATTAACTTTCCATTATTTGACATGGATTGCTAATACAATAATTATTATTACCACTTTATACCTTGTAAATGCTATTATAAAAATTAATAACATTGTCAATCTTAAAAGTAAGATATTAATATTTTTTTTAAGCACAATAATATTAATAACCACATTTTTTTCTTCAGCAATAGTTGGAGCTTTAGTTATAATTTTATCCAGCTTTTATATTAACTATAAAACAGGTTTTGCTATTGGTATTATAGCAATGATTTATTTTATATCCCAATATTACTATTTCATGGATCAAACCTTATTAACTAAATCCATAATATTAATCACTTTAGGTATAGTATTTTTATTAATTTATTTTATAACAACAATTCCATTAAATGAAAAAGCTTAAAACCATAATCATTTTAATAAACCTTGTTGTTTTATTAATATTATTTAACAAGTCAGTTATTAAAAAAGAAATATTATTATCTGATGGATCTGACGTGTTTTTAGAACTAAAACCAGTTGACCCAAGATCCTTAATGCAAGGAGATTATATGATTTTGAGATACACTATACTTAACGACATTAAAACTAACGAGGTTGAAAAAAGAGGTTTTTGCACGATAACTATTGAAGATAATGGAGTAGCTAGTTCTGCAAAAATATATGACAACAAAACACCTCTTAAAAACAACGAACAACTAGTTAAATATTTTTTAAAAGAATACAGAGGAGTTAATATTGGTGCTGAATCCTATTTTTTTCAGGAAGGTGAAGGAAAAAAATATGAAAATGCTAAATACAGCAGCATCAAGATTGATAAAGATGGTAATAGCTTGTTAGTTGGATTGTATGACCAAAACTTTAATAAAATCGAATAAACCCAAGTTGCTTAAGCAAAACATTATTCGTTTAACAACCCGTTAATAAAACTAGTAAAATCTGTTTTAAATTCTGTGAATTTGTCTCCAGTAGCAGGACCATTAAAACCAGTGTGTATTTTTCTTACTTTCCCTTTTTTATCTATAAAAATAGACGTTGGATAACTTAACACATGATTAAGCATTGGTAATTTTTCGTTTGCTTTAGACTTACTTGTTGTACCTGTTTGAGCTAATAATATTGGATAAGTAATATTTAAGCGATCTTGTAATCGTTTTATAAAACTAAAAGCTTTTTCTTCTGTTTTAGCATACTCAAAAGCTAAAGCTACAAACTGAATGTCTTTATCTTTATTAGCGTTATAATAGGATGTGTAGTATTTACTTTCGTCTAAACAATTAGGACACCACGTTCCCATAATTTGTACAACTGTTACTTTATTTTTAAACTGAGCATCTGTTAATGAAACTTGATTACCATCTGCATCAGGAAATGTAAAAGCTAATGTGTCATAACCCTCTTTTAAGTAAGTTAATTGATCTGCACTTTTTAATTGATAACCCTCATTACGTTTAGCCGTAAAAGGCTCTTTCCAGTGGTTACCTGAATAAAACTGACCATTAATTGTACTATCTGTTACTGTACCAGTAAACATAAAAGCATGTGCACCATCAAAAGTTGACAACTGTAATTGGTTACCATTTACAATGCCTTCAAGATAACGATAGTCTCCTGTTTCGGTTAAAAAAGTACCTGTTACAATATTTTCATTTTGGGTAAAAACGCCTTTCGCAACATAGCGATCAGCTTCGGTATTTGGACTAAATACTGTTTGCCAATTACCTGTTATATTGGTTTCCGCTTTAGCTTTATTATCAAATCTGCTATTATTTTTTGACGCTGTAAAAGCTTGTTGACGACCTTTTTCTTCTACTAAAAAACGTCCATTTAAGGTTTGATCTGTAATTTTTGCTACTAACATCCCTTCAAAAACAGGAAGTTTGATATAAACTGAATCATTTTTATATTCAATTTCATCGACTTCAATCACTTCTTCAGCATTATAAATTTCTAATGTATTGGCTTCTTTAACCTTAAATGTAAAAGGTAATTGCACAGTGTCGTTAACTTTTAATTGTCCTCTGTAAGTACCAAAAGTTAAAAATTCGGTTTCATTTTTATCACAAGACAAAACAGTAAATAAGGTTAGAATAACTATAAGGTAGCGCATATTAATCATTGTTTTTTTTTATTAATCGAAATATCGTTAAAATACTTACAAATAAAAAGACATTGCGCTAACAATGTCTTTTTATTTAATTTATTAAGTGTTAAAAATTACTCTTCAGTAACTTCTAATTTTGTTAGCTTCTCACGATTTTGTTCTAAAAGTGTTTTACTATTTTCTAACGTTTCTTCATTTTGACTTAATTTATCTTCAATACGTTTAAATAAAGCTTCGCGTTTTGTGATTTCCTCATCAGATAAAGTCCCTTCTGCTTTTTGAGTTTCAAATTTTAATTTAGCTTCTGCTAAACGAGATTTTCCATTTGTTACTAACTTATCATTTTTAGTTAACTGCTGATTACTAGTTTCTAATTTTGATTTAGCTTCAACTAAAAGTTCTTGCTTATACGCTTCTTTATCTCCTTTATATGCCTCACGTTTTGCTTTAAGCTCATCTCTTTTTTCAGATAAAGATTGCTTTTTCTCTAACATTTTAGACTTAAGTTCTGCTTTTTCTTCTGGAGATGCTGTTGCCATTTTCTCTTTCATTTCGGCTTTTACTGCAGCACTCTGTTCTTTTAACTCACCTTTTTTAAGCTCTAAAGCTTCTTTTTTATCTTTAAGCTCTTCTTTCTTTAGTTCACCTTTTTGTTTAAGCTCACCTTTTTTAGCATTCATTTTGGTTTCACCAAGCTCTTTTTTTTCTTTTAACTTAGCTTTCCCTTTTTGCTCTAATTTATCTTGTGCTAACTCTTGAGCAAATACTGTTTGCTGTGTACCTAACACAAATAAACCTACTGTTACTACTACTATTTTTAAATGTTTCATCTTATTCTACGTTTTCAAGTTGTTCTAATTCATCCAAATCATTTTGTAAATCTTGGGCTTGAGCCTCTAAAACATCATTAACACTATCTGTAGCAATCTCAATGTTTTCAATAGTTTCTGCATCTTTTATTAAAGCTTCTTCTTTTTTTGTATCACGACAAGAAAACGTCGTAAACAATACTGCTACAAGAGCTAGTTTTAAAATGGTTTTCATAAATATTTAAGTTTGATGGTTTATATCTATTTAAAGATACGTTTAGTAAAGCTATTATAGATTATAATAAGGTTAATTAAGATAGAAAACACGGCTTAACTGTTAATAAAACCGATAAATGACACACGTAACATAACATAAGTAAAATATTACTAAAAAAAATGCTCTAAAATTGAAATAAAAGCTGATTTTAAAATCTTAAAAACTACTAAGTATTGTTATATTTGTGGTCTTAATTAGTATACAAAATGAAGATTTCTTACAACTGGATTAAACAATTTATTAAAATTGATTGGACTCCAGAACAAACTAGCGAATTACTTACAGATTTAGGGCTTGAAGTAGAAGGTTTGGACCTTTACCAAAGTATTAAAGGTGGTTTGCAAGGTGTTGTTGTTGGTGAGGTTTTAACTTGCGAACAACATAGTAATGCTGACAAACTTAAAGTTACAACCGTAAATATTGGTCAAGATCAACCATTACAAATTGTTTGTGGTGCACCTAATGTAGCTGCTGGTCAAAAAGTACCTGTTGCTACTATTGGTACAACTTTGTATACCAATGAAGGTGAAGCTTGGACCATTAAAAAAGGTAAGATTAGAGGTGAAGAAAGTCACGGAATGATTTGTGCTGAGGACGAGCTTGGTTTAGGTAAATCTCACGATGGTATTTTGGTTTTACCAGAAGATACTGTAGTTGGAACACCTTGTGCAGAACTTTTTGATGTAGAAAACGACCAAGTGTTTGAAATTGGTTTAACACCTAATCGTGCAGATGCAATGAGCCATTATGGTACTGCTAGAGACCTTAAAGCTGGTTTACAACAAAAAGGTATTAATGTAGAGCTTATTACACCAAGTGTTAGTGCATTTAATATAGACAGTCGCATACTTAAAATGGATGTAGATGTCTTAAATAAAGATTTAGCACCAAGATATTGTGGTGTAACTATTTCAGGTATAAAAGTTGAAGACTCTCCTGAATGGCTACAAAACAGATTAAAAGCTATTGGCTTATCACCTATTAATAATATCGTGGATGCTACCAATTATGTATTACACGATTTAGGACAACCGTTACATGCATTTGATGCTAATAAAATAACTGGTCAAAAAATTGAAGTTAAAACACTTCCAGCTGGTACTAAATTTACAACATTAGATGGCATTGAGCGCGAGCTACATGAAGATGATTTAATGATTTGTGATGCAGAAAAACCAATGTGTATAGCAGGTGTATTTGGTGGTATTGACTCTGGTGTGACAGAGCATACAACAAACATATTTTTAGAAAGTGCTTACTTTAATCCTGTAAGTGTCCGTAAAACTGCAAAGCGTCATGCTTTAAATACTGATGCTTCATTTAGATTTGAACGTGGTATTGACCCAAAACTTACTGAATACGCTTTAAAACGTGCTGCTTTATTAATACAAGAAATTGCTGGAGGAGAAATTACTAGCGAAATAGCAGATTTATATCCAAACAAAATTGAAGATTTTCAAGTACGATTAAGTTTTGATAAAGTCACAAAATTAATAGGGCAAGAAATTCCAACTGAAACTATTAAATCAATACTAACCTCTTTAGACATAAAAATAAATAGCGTTACCGAAACTGGTTTAGGTTTAACCATTCCTCCTTTTAGAAACGATGTTACGCGTGAAGCTGATGTTATTGAAGAAATTTTAAGAGTATTTGGTTATAATAACATTGAAACTAGCTCTAAATTAAATGCATCAATAGCTAATGCCTCAAAATTTGAAGATTATAAACTTCAAAACGTTATAGGTAACCAATTAGCTGCACAAGGTTGGTATGAGATTATGGCAAACTCATTAACTAGCGCTAGTTATACCGAGTTATCAGAGCAATTAAACGCAGATCATAATGTACAAATGCTAAACCCTTTAAGTCAAGATTTAGGCGTAATGCGTCAAAGTTTATTATTTTCTGGATTAGAAGCTTTAAGTCATAACATTAACAGACGTCAAACCAATCTAAGATTTTTTGAATTTGGAAAAACTTACCATGATTATAATGGTAAACGTGAAGAATATAAGCATTTATCACTATTAATCACTGGTTTTAAAACCGAAGAAAGTTGGTCTAATGCACCACAAGCAAAAACAAATTTCTTCTATTTAAAAGGAAGCATAGCTAGTATTTTAGAACGTTTAGGTATTAAACGCTATCAAGAAAGCACATCTACAAATGACGTGTTTTCCGAAGGATTGCAGCTTAGTATTGGACGCGATACTTTAGTTAATTTTGGAGTATTAAAATCTAAAATAGCCAAACATTTTGACATCAGTCAAGACGTTTTTTATGCAGATTTTAATTGGGACAAAATAATTGAAGTGGCAAAACGTAATAAAATCAAGTTTACAGCTATACCTAAATACCCAGAAGTACGTCGTGACTTTGCCTTATTATTAGATGATAATGTAACATTTGATAGTTTACAAGCCATTGCTAAAAAAACCGAAAAACAACTACTTAAAAAGGTTAATCTTTTTGATGTATATCAAGGTAAAAACCTTCCTGCAGGTAAAAAGAGTTATGCAGTAAGTTTTACATTTTTAGACGAGCGTCAAACACTTACCGATAAAGTTGTAGATAAAATAATGAACAAATTGCAAAATAACTTTGAGCGTCAGCTTGGTGCCGAATTAAGGTAATTAACAATAAACAACTAAAATGGAATCCTTAAGAAACAATAAAATGTATAATTTACTATCAGGACTATTGTTAATAGGTTTTGGTTGTTTTAGACTGTATCAGCATTTTAATACCAAGTTAACTTTAAATAATTTAAAGTTGGCAATTGCTGTTTTTGCAATTGTCTACGGGATTTATAGCTTATATAAATATACACAGCTAAAAAAACAAGAATAAATTTTATATAAAAACCTTCAAATAATATTTGGAGGTTTTTTATTTTAACAAAATCATAGCAATACACTAAACGGTTACTTATAGTATTTATTCGTATATTTAAGTAAACACATAAATATAAAAGCTATGACAGATTATATAAAAATTTTTGAAGGTAACTTTATTGTTGTTCAATTAATTAAAACAAGATTAGAAGATATAGGTATAAACCCTGTAATTAAAGATGAAAACGAATCTGGAAGACTTGGTGGATTTGTTCATGACATGCCTAGGGTTCCAGAAGTATATGTGCATCAATCTGAAGTTGACAAAGCATTACCAATTATCGAAGCTGTAAAAGCTGAAACTGAAGCATAAAAAAACGCTTTATTCTAAACTAGAATAAAGCGTTTTTAGTAAGACTAATTTTATATTCTATCACCTTACGACTTAGGTAATAATACTGTGTCAATAACGTGAATTACTCCGTTTGATTGATTAACATCTGCTATTGTTACTTGAGCAGAGTTTCCGTTTTCATCAGACACATAAACAGCACCATCTTTTTCCCAAGCAGTTAGTGTACCACCAGAAACGGTTTTAATCTCTGCTTTTCCTTTTCCTTTTTTAATCATTTTAGCAATGTTTTTAGCACTCCATTTTCCAGCAACAACATGATACTTTAAAATAGTTTGTAATTGCATTTTGTTTTCTGGCATTACTAAAGTAGCCACTGTACCTTCTGGTAATTTGTCAAAAGCTGCATTAGTAGGTGCAAACACAGTAAATGGTCCTTCACTTTGTAAAACGTCAACTAGTTCGGCTGCTTTTACTGCTGCAACTAATGTTGTATGATCATTAGAATTTACTGCATTTTCAACAATATTTTTTGAAGGATACATAGCTGCTCCACCAACCATTTTAGTGTCTTTAGACATCATTTTATCTTGAGCTAAACCTAAATTTGCTACAAGCATTACACTAAGTCCTAATACAATTTTTGATAATTTTAATGTTTTCATAGTTTTAATATTTTTATTGATTTTTGTGTTCGGTTTATCTACGCAACATTTATAAAGTCGGTTTTATTTTATTTTAAATTAACACCATATTAACAACAATTAGAGACATAAAAAAAGCCTTCAGATGACTCTGAAGGCTTTTATATATTGAGGTTAAAGTGTAATTATACAGTATACATTTTATCTCTTAATTCTTTTATTTTTTTGTCTTGCATATAATCATCAAACGTTGAGTATCTATCAATAACTCCGTTTGGTGTTAACTCCACTACTCTATTAGCAACTGTCTGAGCAAACTCATGATCATGTGTTGTAAACAACATGGTACCTTTAAAATTTTTAAGCGAGTTGTTAAATGCTGTAATACTCTCTAAGTCCAAGTGGTTAGTTGGCTCGTCTAATTGTAAAACATTGGCTCTAGTCATCATCATTCTAGATAACATACAACGTACTTTTTCTCCTCCAGAAAGTACATTACATTTTTTTAGTGCTTCTTCACCACTAAAAATCATTTTACCTAAAAATCCTCTAATGTGTACTTCTTCACGTTCTTCTTCTGTTTGAGCCCATTGACGTAACCATTCTACTAAAGTTAAATCTTTATCATCAAAAAACTTACTATTATCTAATGGTAAGTAAGATTGTGTCGTAGTAACTCCCCAAGCAAATTTACCAGAATCTGCTTTTAGATTGTCATTTAAAATTTCGTAAAATGCAGTTGTTGCTCTAGAATCTCTAGAAAACACAACCACTTTATCTCCTTTTTGTAAGTTTAAATCTATGTCTTTAAATAATGTTTCACCATCTAAGGTAGAGGTCAAACCTTCAACATTTAATATTTGGTCTCCAGCTTCTCTATCACGTTCAAAAATAATAGCAGGATAACGACGACTTGTACGTCTAATATCCTCAATATTAAGTTTGTCTATCATCTTTTTTCTACTTGTTGCCTGTTTACTTTTTGCAACATTAGCAGAAAAACGACGAATAAATTCTTCTAACTCCTTTTTCTTTTCTTCAGCCTTTTTATTTTGCTGTGCATGTTGTCTAGCTGCTAACTGTGACGACTCGTACCAGAATGTATAATTACCAGAAAAATGGTTTATTTTTCCAAAATCAATATCACTAATATGTGTACAAACTGCGTCTAAAAAGTGTCTATCGTGGGATACTACAATAACACAGTTATCATAATTAGCTAAAAAGTTTTCTAACCATGCAATTGTTTCGTAATCCAAATCATTGGTAGGCTCATCCATAATAAGGACATCAGGATTTCCAAAAAGCGCTTGTGCTAATAACACACGTACTTTTTGTTTACCATCTAAATCTGCCATCAAAGTATAATGCAAATCTTCTTTAATCCCTAAATTAGATAACATTGCTGCTGCATCACTATCTGCATTCCAACCGTTCATCTCTTCAAAACGTACTTGAAGCTCTCCTATTCTTTCTGCATTTTCGTCTGTATAATCTGCGTATAATGCATCAATTTCAGACTTGATTTTATAAAGTTCTTGGTTTCCTTTTAAAATAGTTTCTAAAGCAGTATCCTCGTCATGTTTGTTGTGATCCTGAGTTAAGACAGACATACGTTTACCAGCTTCTAGGTGCACTTGACCTGAAGTTGGCTCCATTTGTCCAGAGATTATTTTTAAAAACGTTGACTTTCCTGCTCCATTAGCTCCAATAATTCCGTAACAATTTCCGTTATTAAAAGAGGTACTAACTTCATCAAAAAGTACACGCTTACCGAATTGAACTGATAAATTTGATACTGATAACATATCTATAATTTTAATTTTGTGCAAAAGTAGAAAATTAACACCAAATAGCCATTATACATTCAGTCTTTAATAAGTTTTAACAACGCCTTAACACGACTACTGTTTTGCAAAACATATTTTTGTTTAATTATGATAGCTTTACAAACTAATTTATGTCTTTAAGACCCATATTATATAGTATAATCTGCCTAAGTGTTTTAGTATCTTGTAAAAAAGATAACAACCTAATTGAAGAAAGCTCTGCTTTTTTTGGTGGTCAGATTATAAATCCTAGTAGTAACCACATTATTATTTTCAAATCTTCTGATATAATTGATACTGTATATTTAGATTCTAAAAACAGATTTAAATACAACTTTAAAAATTTTGAAGCAGGTTTATATAATTTTTATGATGGTAAAGAGTCTCAGGCTTTTTTAATACAACCTAATGATAGCATCATGATACGCGTTAATACTATGGAATTTGATGAGTCCTTAGTTTTTAATGGTATTGGTGAAAAAGAAAATAATTATCTTATTAATTTATTTCTAGAAACCGAAAAACAAGAACAAGAAGTCTTAGAGATTAGTCAATTAAAACCTGAAGCATTTGATGAAAAACTATCCAGAATTAGACAAGAAAAACTTGATAAATTAGCTAAGTTTAAATTGAGATATGGAGCTTCAGAATTATTTACCGTATTTGCCTTAGCTAATATTAATTACAATTATTACTACAGCAAAGAAGCTTATCCTTTTATAAATTACAGTAAAAGTGAAAGCGAGTTATTTAAAGATTTACCTAAAGACTTTTTTGCTTTTAGAGAAGAGATAGATTATAACAACAATGTATTAAAAGACTACAGACCTTATATTTCATTTCTAAGATTTCACTTTAACAACATTGCATTACAAGAACATTTTAAACACTCAGAAGACGACATTTACAATAACCAGTCTTTAGAGTATAATCTTGATAAATTAGACTTAATTGAAAACAAAATAACAGACACATTTATAAAAAACAGACTGTTATATTACAATATGATTAAGTTTATTAACGCTTCAAAAAGTGTTGATGATTATGACAAGCTTTTAAAGTCTTTTTCACAAAAAAGCACCAATAACAAACAAAAACTAAAAGCTAATCATTTAGTAAATTCTTACAAACGATTAAAACCTGGTAATACCATTCCTGATGTAATGGTTATTGATAAAAACGAAAACACACTACACTTAAAAGACATTATATCCAAACCTAGTATTGTATATTTTTGGGATGTTAAAGATAGATACCATTTAAAAGTATGCCATCAACGTGCTAAAGAGTTAAAGAATAAATATCCTGAATTTGATTTTAAAGCCATTTGTGTTAATCCAATTAGCAGTAAAGAACAAGCTTCAATCTTACAACGAAACAACTTAGTTTACAAAGATGAATACCATTTTGAAAATGCAAAAAAAGCTATAGAGTTTTTGTCTATCAAACCTATTAACAAAGTATTTATACTAGATAAAAACGCTGTTATTGTTAACCCAAAGGCTAATATGTTTGATATTTCTATTGAAAAGGAAATGTTGTCTTTGATTAATCAATAAACCAAACTTTATTATATAAAAAAAGCGTCTACAATGTTGTAGACGCTTTTTTTATAGTCAACCTAAAAGTTATTCCTTTTTATGATCATCTTTAATAGCTTCATCTCTATATTTACAGCAATCATGAACAGAGGCGTAAGCTTCATCAGGTGCTTTTAAACCCTCTGAATCATGTCCAGCATTAAGAACACTTTGTTGTATTGTTTTTAAATCTGTTTTACGCTCGTCGTAAATTAATTTTAACTCATGTGTTTCCACACTCCAAATAGCGCTTTTAACACCTTTGGTTTTGAAGCAAGCTTTTTCTATTCTGGCTTTGCACATTCCGCAAACACCATCTACATCTAAACTTTCTCTTTTGTTTTTGTCTTGGGCAAACGTCATTACCGATGTTACCATTAGTAGTAAAACTATTATTTTTTTCATTTTTTTATAAGTTTTTATTTTAGTTTATATCTTAATCCTGCGTAATACATACTTCCAAATATTGGTCCATACACAAAGTTTGTATCAAAACTTGAGCCAAATGGATTTTCTGCACTAACTATTGGGTTACTTTGTCTAACATTTGTGATGTTTTCTCCTCCTAAATATACTTCAAATTTTGGAGAAAATACTTTGGTTACTTGAGCATTAATTGTACCTATTGTTGGAGAATAATCATCAAGCACATATGGTAAAGCGTTACTAGTTGTTGATGCAAAACGTTGCTGACTTAACCAATTGTAAGTTACATCAAATTTCCAGTTACTATTATTTTTAATATTTGTTTCATAAGATGCATTAGCAAAAAAACGATGTTTTGGCGTTAATGGTTTTGCCAATTTACCTGTTTGGTATTCCGTTTTTACATCATAAAACTTGTAAGCAGTTCTAAAATCAAACTGATTAAATACATTATAATTTAATTCGACTTGAAAACTATTTGCATAACTATCTCCTTCTAAGTTATAAAAATTAACTTGTTGTGCGTTTTCTAAATCAACAACAATTTGATTTTTAAAATCTGTACGATAAAAGTCAAACGTAACATCTGCAGCTCTGCCAAAAAGGTTAAACCCTTGCAAGTAAGAAGCTCCATAATTCCATGCAATTTCAGGATCTAATCCATAAATACTTCCGTTAGAATTTAAAATTGAAAATACTCTAGACGATGCAAATAAGTTTTGGTTTTCAGCAAATATATTTGCACTTCGTTTACCTCGTCCAATGGAAGCTCTGAAAGCAGATTTACTCCATGGTGAGTAACGCATATGAAGTCTAGGTGTTATAAATTCGCCTAATAAATTATGACTATCAAAACGTAATCCAGCAGTCAGTGTGAATTTTTCTAAATTATCAAACGAATATTCTCCAAAAGCTCCAAAAGAGCGCTCTACTCTTTCAAAATTTTGACCAATAGCAAATTCGTCATAGGCATCATAAGTAAAATTAACACCAGTTTTTATTTTATGTCTAGAGTCATCTATAATAGAGTTATACATAACATTTGTGTATACACTTGTATGTTCTATATCATATTGGTTTAATCCAAAGTAAGAGTTTTGATCATGCTGACTAAAGGCTAATTGAACACCAATACTTTGCCAAGGAATTTCTGGATTAACATAACCTAGTTTAGCAGACAACTCATAGCGTTGTGTATTAATCTCGCTTCCCCAAGCGTTTGTAGTTAATTTGTCTGTATCTGGATTAAAATCTAACTGACCACCTTGTTTATCGTCATTTAAATATTTTAGATTTATAAAACTTACAAAACCTTTTTCGGTATCAGTATATTGCCAACGGTTCATTAGATTAACTTGACTATATACAGGCATATCTAAAAACCCATCATTATTTACATCATGCTTCTCCTGATGCGTATTTCCGTGAATGTACAGACCTGTACTCCATTTATCGCTTAAACTAGTATTAAAATGAGTATTAAGCTCTAAACGTGTACTACTTGCTCCATACAGATTTAAAAAAAACGAATTATCTGTAGTTGGTTTTACTAGCTCTGCATTAATTTGTCCTGCAATACTCTCATAACCATTAACTACACTACCTGCTCCTTTGGTAATTTGAATACTTTCAACCCAAGTCCCAGGAATAAAACTTAATCCAAATGCTTGGGAAGCACCTCTTACTGACGGAATGTTTTCTGTTGCAATCAATATATAAGGACTTGATAATCCTAACATTTTTATTTGTCGTGTTCCTGTAACTGCATCGCTAAAATTAACATCAATTGACGGATTGGTTTCAAAACTTTCAGACAGGTTACAACAAGCTGCTTTTAAAAGCTCATCACTACTAACTAACATTGTATTTGTGGCTTTTAAATAGGATCTAGAAGTTGCTTTTTTTCTGGATTGCACAACAACTTCATCTAAATCTGTAGTTGGATTTAAATAATGTTTAATAGTCTTGTTATTGGTTACATCTATAGTATCGGTTTTAAATCCAACATAACTGACTATAAGCTTTTTGTAATTTGAATTATATGGTATTTTAAATTGTCCATTTATATCTGTAGAAGTCCCAACACTAGTTCCTAACCAAATCATGTTGGCTCCAAATAAAGGTTGTGGATTGTTATCTGTTGAGGCTTCATAAATAACTCCTGACAATTCAGATTGACCAAAACTTGTTACTGATAACAAGCTAAACACAACTAAAAACAACATCAAAATAGGATTTACAACCTGTTGTTTATTTGGTTTTATAGGATTAACTGAATATGTATTTAACAATGCATACTGCAATTGATTTTTTAAAACAGGTTTAGAAACGTCCAAAATTACTTTGGTAGTATCTAAATCTACAACAGCAGATTGTACATGTTTTGTGGATTGTAAAGCAGAATCAATATCTACTTTACAAGTATTACAGGACAGACCTGTAATATTATAAGTTTGTTTCATTTATATATTTTTAATAAAAATTACTTTATAAATTTTCCGCTTTAGCGAAAACTAAACAAAGCTTTTTATCAAATAATATATACGTCGTGAAGGACTTGATAATCCACAATTAAGGAAGGTGGATCGTAATTTTTATGAGGAATGTTTAACTTTGGTAGACTTTCAAATAAATTAAAATAAGACAATACCAAAGTGGTAATAAAAGATTGCGTTTTAAAGTCTAAATCATCAAAAGAGTTATTTTTTAATTGGTCTTGACCTTTTACAACATCTACTTCATTTTTACAACATGGTTTCATTACCACCACAGTCTCTTCATTTACATTAGAAATATCCTTATTGCAACTTTTAGCTTTAGTAAATACTGCTGTATCTACTAAAAAATCGCCACAATAATGACGCTCTACAGTAAAAGACAATGTTGAAAACAACACGACTAATGCCATAACAAAGGACAAACTTTTATGTAAAATTTCTTTTATCACATCACAAAGGTACAAAATTGATTTATTGGTAGAGATGTAAAAAAAAGCTTTAACATGATTTTAAATTCGCACAATAATTTCGGCACAATTAATGTTAAGTTATATCTTTGACAATTAAATACTCATATTATGAAGTTTAAACTAACCTTATTATTACTATTAGCTGCTTTAACTTTTAGCTATGGACAGGACAACAGAGCGTTTAAAGCTGGCGAAAAACTTATATTTTCTGCTGCTTATAACATGTCCGGAATTTTAACAGATGTAGCAGAAGTTAGAATGGAAACTAGTGAAATGAATACTAGCTCATCCAAACTTTTACATTTAAAATGTACAGCAACCACTTATAGTAGTTTTGATAGTTATTTTAAAATTAGAGATCTATATGAAAGTTATGTTAACCCAAGAACTATAACACCATATTTATACAACCGAGAAATTAATGAAGGTGGTTATTACAAATTTGTAAAATATAAATACAACCATAAAACCAATCGCGTAAATAGCGTCATTAAAAAGAAAACAAAAAACACTGCTTCTGGTTTTTGGGATAAAAAAGAAAATGTAAAAATCAATGGAGGAACAAAAGATATTGTTGCCACTATATATAAAATTAGAACTTTAGACATCAAAAAAGCACCAATTGGTGCATCAGACTCATTTACCGTTTTATTTGATAATAAGCAGACTAAATTTAGATTTAAATTATTAGCTAAAGAAACTATAAATACAGCTTTAGGTAAAAAAGAATGCTATAAATTAGCCATTAGCACATCAGGAACAGATGTTTTAAAAGGAAGCAATTCTAACTTATTATGGTTAACTGCTGATGAAAACAAAATACCTGTTTTTGCTAAATTTAAAATTGCTGTAGGTAGTGGTGAATTAAAAATTAAATCGGCAACTGGATTAAAAAACTAAAAAAAGCATGAGAAAACTAAGTATTATTTTAGGTCTAATTTTTGCTGTATTAGCAGTAATATTATCTGTTTTACCGTTATATAAACTAGCATTTATACCTGCTATTTTAGCTGCAATATTTGGTATTGTAGCATTTTTGAAAGCACGTAATCAAGATTTACCAACACATGTCATTCAGGTTGTTTTTTTATTGACTATAATTAGCTTAAGCCTTGCTACTTATAAAACTATTTTTACTGTTGCAGAAGTTGGAGATACTAAAGAACTTAAGCAAACAGAGGACAAAAGAAAAGAAGAAGCTAAAGAAGAATTAGAAGATATAATTATCACTGATTAAAGCTATAAATTATAATCTTACACCAAAAAGAGCCTATTTTAAATTTTAAAATAGGCTCTTTTTTTATTGATTTTTTCTAATCTAGAAAATGCAATTATAATTTAGTAAAAGCCTAAAATTTCTTGTACTTTTACAAGTGTAACTGTAAAATATATTTTATTAAATGAAATCCATTTTTTCAATAGCTTCATTAAGCCTATTATTTATTGCCTGCGGAAGTTCGCAAAAAAGCAAAACTACAACAAACACTACCACTGATCCTAGTGTATATGCTAAGACCATAACTCAAGAAGAATTAAAAACAGCATTATATCAATATGCTTCTGATGAATTTGAAGGAAGAGAAACTGGAGCTGAAGGTCAAAAAAAAGCAGTTGAATTTTTAAAAGAACACTATATACAATATGGTATTCCTGCAGCAAAGTCTGACGGAAACTACTTTCAAGACGTACCATTACAATTACAATCAAAACCAGAGGTCAAGTTAACTGTTAATGATAAAAACTTAACAAGTCTTGAAGATTTTGTATCTATTAATCCAATGGAGACCTCTACACTAAATGCTAACGAAATTGTAAATCTAGGTTACGGAATTGAAGATGATAAATTTTCAAACTATAAAAATGTAGACATTAAAGATAAAGTCGTCTTTTTTATTAATGGTGAGCCGAAGAATGATGATGGAACTTACGTGATTTCTGGTACTAAAGAAGATTCAAAATGGTCTAATTTTAGACAAGAATTTGCTTTAAAACGTGACATAGCAATGAAAAAAGGTGCTAAAGCCGTATTATACTATAATCCAAAAGTATTTGCTATGGCTGCATTACGCTACGGAACTTCAAGCGGAAGAATGAGCTTAGTTAGCAAGGATAAAAAAATGTTTTACTTTTTAGTTAATACCGAAACTGTAAAAGCATTATTTAATAAGGACATTACTAGTTTTGACAAATCTTTTACTAATGAAACACAACCTGCTACTATAGCCTTAGACTATACAAACAAGTCTAAAGCATTGTCTTCTGAAAATGTTGCAGCTATTATTAAAGGAAGCGAAAAGCCAAATGAATACGTTGTCATCTCTGCACATTTAGATCACGAAGGTATTAAAGATGGTGAAGTATATAATGGAGCTGATGATGATGGTTCTGGTACTGTTGCTGTTTTAGAAATAGCTCAGGCTTTTGCTAAAGCTAAAAAAGAAGGTCATGGTCCAAAACGATCAATAGTCTTTTTAAATGTAACAGGTGAAGAAAAAGGATTACTTGGAAGTAGACATTATACAGATAACGATCCTATTTTTCCTTTAGAAAACACTGTTGCTAACTTAAACATTGATATGATAGGACGTACAGATCCAAAACGTAAAACAGGAGATAGAAACTATATTTACTTAATTGGAAGTGATAAATTAAGTACAGATTTACATAATATATCTGAAGACGTTAATACTAAATACACAAACATTGAGTTGGACTATACGTTTAATGATGATAATGATCCTAACCGTTTTTACTACAGATCGGACCATTATAACTTTGCTAAAAACAATATTCCTGTAATTTTTTATTTTAATGGAACACACGATGATTATCACAGACCAAGTGATACACCAGATAAAATTGAATATGATTTATTAGAAAACAGAGCACGATTAGTGTTTTACACTGCTTGGGAAGTAGCTAACAGAGACGCGAGACTTGTAGTTGATAAAGCTGAGTAATAAATTAAAAAATCCCGTAATTAAAATTACGGGATTTTTTATGTCTTATTTGTAAATTTCTATAAACAAAAAAAGCTTCTCTTTTCAGAGAAGCTTTTTACTTTTGGGTGGAAGACCGGGTTCGAACCGGCGACTTTCGGTACCACAAACCGACGCTCTAACCAGCTGAGCTACAACCACCATTTGTGCGCATTTAATAATGCGTGTGCAAAGGTAATTTATTTACTAGTTATTACAAATATTTTTAATAAAAATTTTTATTTTAAATCAAATAAACTTTCCACAGCGACGTAACGCTCTACATTATAACCTTCTGCGTAATCAACATTTATAATTCTTCCTAGGTCTTGAGCTCTATATTTTACGCTATCTGTAAAGTTTTTGCTAGAAATTGGTGTTTCAGGCTCTTTACTATCAGGATCAAAAAACTGAGTTTTGTAAGCTAACACACTTTTTAACTTAGTATCCATATGACTGGAAACATCTACTACAAAGTCAGGCTCAATGGTTTTCCATTGTATGTAATGGTACACTTGTTTTGGTCTCCATTGCTTTTGTGGTTGACCATCAATACTAGTTTCAATTTTAATTAAACCACTTAAAAAACAAGCATCACTAACTAATTTACTTCCTTTACCATGATCTATATGTCTATCGTCAATAGCGTTACATAAAATAATTTCTGGTTGATACTTACGTATCATTTTAATAATTTCTAACTGATGTTGTTTGTCATTAATAAAAAAACCATCAGCAAATCCTAAATTTTCTCTATAGGATACACCTAATATGTTTTTAGCATCTTCAGCTTCAGCCTTGCGTGTAAATTCTGTACCACGTGTTCCTAATTCTCCTTTAGTTAAATCTACAATTGCAACAGTTTTTCCGTTTGCAATTTCTTTAGCTATGGTACCTCCTGCTCCAAGCTCGACATCGTCTGGGTGTGCACCAAATGCTAATATATCTACTTTCATTGTTATTATTTTTTATTCCAATTTTGTTTTTGTTCTTCATTTAAAAAAGTCCAAGCAACAATACGACTTTTTTTATTTCCTATATTCATTGCTATAGTCATCACAGATGTGGCTCCTAACTTTTTAAGAGATTGGTTCATGGTCTTAATATTATCTTTATTAGAAACCAAACTAGTATACCAAAAACTGCTTGTTTTTTGTAATGAACTTTCGTAAAGATAAGTGTGCAAAAAAGCTTTTTCTCCTCCTTTATACCATAACTCATGAGCTTGTCCTGCAAAGTTACGCACCATTTGATCTGTAGGTTTACCTAAACCTTTCAGTTTACTTGTTGTTGCTTTAATTGCATCTGCTTCGTTTTTAAAAAATGGTGGATTACACATCGTGATAGTAACCTTATCATTTTCATTTAAAACATCCTGCAATACATGTGTATCGTCTGTTTGTTTTTTAAGCTTAATTTTATTTTGTAAGTTGTTTTTGTTAATAATATTTTGTGCAGACTTTATTGCGTCATCATTACTGTCTACAGCTATAAAGCTCCAATCATAACTTGAGGTCCCTAATAAAGGGTAAATGCAATTTGCACCTGTACCAATATCCATAACAGTAATGTCTTTATCTAATTGTGAACGTTGTAATAAGTCTGATAAATGATGAATATAATCTACACGACCAGGAATTGGAGGACACAAAAAATGATCTGGAAAGTCCCAAAAGCTTATATCATAATGCGTATGCAATAATGCTGCATTTAAGGTTTTAACCGCTTTAGGATTTGCAAAATCAATGGTCTTTTTATTATTGGCATTTGTAAACACAAAAGATTCTAGTTTTGGGTGTACTGTTGCAAGTGTTTCAAAATTGTAATCTTCAGAATGTTTATTTTTTTTATGCACAACTTTTGGTTTTATTGGATTGTTTTTATCGCTTGTTTAATGTCTTGTTTTAAGTCTTTAGCTTCTTCTATTCCTAATGAAAATCTAATTAATCCGTCAGAAATCCCTACAGCTTCACGCTGTTCTGGTGTTAATAATGCATGTGAAGTTTGTGTCGGAGACAGTATTGTACTTTCTACACCTGCAAGACTTATTGATGGTTTTATTAATTGTAATTGTTTCATGAATTGATCAGAATTAATACTGTCTATCAATTCAAAAGACAACATAGCACCAAAGCTTTTCATTTGTGATTTAGCTAATTTATGTTCTGGATGACTTTTTAGTCCAGGATAATATACCGTTTTAACAAAAGATTGTTTGTCTAACCATTTTGCCATTTTTAAAGCATTTTTACTTTGTGCTTTAACACGTAATCCCATGGTTTTCATGCTACGCTCCAACATCCAAACAGTAAAATCGCTTAAACTACCACCATAATTTTTAGACACATGCCAAATTTTTTCCATATGCTCATGACTTCCTGCTACTGCACCTGCGCAAATATCTGAATGACCACCAAAATATTTAGTTGCAGAATGCATAATCAAATCTATACCAAATTGCGCTGGATTTTGATTAACAGGACTTGCAAAAGTATTATCAATACTAGTTACAATATTGTTTTGCTTACCTAATTTTGCAATTGCTTTAATATCTGTAATAGTTAGTAACGGATTAGAAGGTGTTTCAATATGAATTAGCTTTGTATTAGGTTTAATTACTGCTTCAAAATCTTCAACTTTATAACCATCTGTAAAAGTAAATTCTATATTTAGCTTAGGAAACTCTTCTCTTATAAAATTTGCTGTTCCTCCATATAATGTATTTTGTACAACAATATGATCACCTGATTTTAAAAAGGCTAAAAACATATGACTGATTGCTGCCATACCTGAACCAAAAATCATTGCAGTTTCAGTAAACTCTAATGCTGCAATCTTTTTTGCTAAATATTCTTGATTTGGTGTGTTAAAATATCTTGGATACCTTTTTACATCAACATCTATAAACTGATATGATGAAGATAGATATATTGGAGAAATTGCACCTTTGAACTGATCATCAGGCACTTCTCCAACGTGTGTGCAAATGGTATTTAAACCTTGTTTTTTTGCTTTCATTTAATACATAATTTTAAACCTGTAATTTACTAATTTAATACTTGAATATTTAATAGTAAGCTACTATTATATAAATAACATGTTCAGATTTAACGACTTATTAACTTAATCTGATTTATTTTTTTTGTAATATATTGATTATGATAGCACAAGACAAAACTACACACGAAGACATTTTACAACAATCTATTAACCATTTAGAATTTTTAGGTTTTGAAAACATTAAAGCAGATTTAACTGGTTATGAGCAGCCAAAAACCTTTATAAAAAAGGAAAACAATTTAGTTATGACACCAGATATTACTGCTTATAAACGAACCAAAAAATACTACTTTGAACTTGGGTTAAAAAGTGAGAAGCCTAAATTATTAAAATCTAAATGGCGTTTATTAGATGTTTTTACAAGAATGAAAGACCATAGATTTAAAATTATAAGCACAAAAGGACATTATAGTTTTGCTAACACTATAATTAAGGAGCTAAATCTTGATAAAACACTAATTAAATTATAGTTTAATTACTATCATCCTCTTTTGAAGCGCCTTTTATAATTGCTTTAAGACGTTGTTTTCTGAGCAACTCTTCTTTTTTCTTTTTGTTAATCTTTTTAGCCATTAACTTAGAGTGCTTTGCTTTATTTTTAGTGTTTTTTTGACCTTTTGGTTTTGGCATGACCTTATTTTTTAGATGCTTTTAGTAAAGAATTTTGCTCTTCCATTAACTCTGATAATCTTGACAGTAATTCTATATCCTTAGGAGTTTTAACGGTTTTATTTTTAACATCTTGAGACTTATCTCTTAATCTATTCATAGCTTTCACAACCAAAAACACTGTAAATCCTACGATTAAAAAATCTAAAAACACCTCAAATAACTCTCCATAATGTACTGCAACTTCTTGAGTAGTAATTACACCCTCGTTATTTGTAATAGCATCTCTTAAAATTAAGCGTTTATTTTGAAAGTTTAAACCATCTGTCATTAAAGATAAAGGTGGTAAAAACACTTTTTTAACCAATACATCTATTACCTTATTAAAGGATGCACCTATAATAATACCAATAGCCATATCCATCATATTACCTTTAACTGCAAATTCTTTAAACTCTTTTAAAAACTTCATACTATATCATATTATTTATGTCTCAAAGTTAATAAAGATTACTAATCAAGTCATTTTTGAAGCTGCTAAAACTATATGATTCTTACTTAACACAAAGCATTGCTTTATGTTTTGTCAGAAAATCACTCGATTATCTGTCTATATTGAATGAAAAAGACGAAACAACACGTTTAAACTGATTTATACGTATTTAATCGAATATCAAACTTCGGTTTATTGTAAAAAATGCATTTCGTCGAAAAAAATTGCAATTCATGGTTGTGATTCAAAATAAAATGTAACTTTGTCGAAGAAATTAACCGTTTAACCGACAAATAAACTAATTATGAAAAAATCTACTTTACTATTACTACTTTTAATTTGTAATAACATATTCGCTTTAAACTCAAATATTACTTCAGAAAACACAAACAATGCATCAAGCAGTGTTCAAATATTAAGATTAGAATATACTTCTCCAAATGGAGCTGTTAGAGAACTTGTATTAGGTTTTACATCAAATAACATTGCTACAGAAGGTGTTGATTATGGTTATGATGCCTCAGCTATTTTTCCACAATCCAATGATTTAAACTGGATTATTGAAGGTAATAGATATGTTATACAAGGTGTTGGTAGTTTTGATGATAGCAAACAATATTTACTAGGAATGTATAATGAAACTTCTGGAACAGCACAAATTGCAATAACAAGCTTAGAAGGCTTTTCTAATGATATTGATGTTTACATACACGATGCTTTATTAAACACCTATACTAAAATAAACGATACTGCTTATACAGAAACTGTAGATGCAGCAGATTACACAGATCGTTTTTACATTACTTTTAGTCAACCAGAAACAACGGATGAAAATAATGACAATATATCATCTTTAGATCCAAAAAAGAAAAAGAAAGCTAAAGTAGGTTACCTAATTAACTCTGGACAATTAAAAGTTACTGCTCCAGATAATGACACAATAAAAGAAATTAAAGTTTACAATTACAACGGTAACACATTACAAATGGCTAGAAATATAAATGCTAAACAAACGTATCTAAATTTTGCTAGCGAAGAAAAAAACATAATACTACATATTACTACTGAAAAAGAAACTATAATTAAGCAAATTGTATTGAATAATTAATCATTTAATTATCACCAATAACACTTAAAAGACTTGCTAGTATTAGCAAGTCTTTTTTTATTAAATACACACAATACTTAAATGTAATAGAAACAATTACCTAAAAACTTCAAGCTTCGGATTAAAAACATACACGCTATTTGTATCCAAAGCCTTGATACATCTATATAAAATTAACCTCTCCTTTTTTATAAGTACTTCATAAAGCAAAAAAACTCACTAATAATAGTGAGTTTTTTTTTCATGTATAAGTAAATTCTTTTTATTTCTTATAAAACTTAGCGTACTTTCTATAAGAAAACACAGCTAATATTGCAATAATTACTAATGCAATTCCAATAAACTTAAAGCTTACAATTTGATCTCCACTTGCATAACTATGCAATCCTGACAAGTAAAAATTTACTCCAAAATAAGTCATTAATATACTTCCAAAAGTAATTATTGACATTAAATTAAAGAACCAACGTCCACGTAAACCTGGCACTAATCGCATGTGAATAACAAATGCATATAACATAATACTAATTAAAGCCCAAGTTTCTTTTGGATCCCAACCCCAATATCTTCCCCAACTTTCATTAGCCCATTGACCACCAAGGAAGTTCCCTATGGTTAACATGACCAAACCTACAGTTAAAGACATCTCATTGATTATAGTTAATTCTTTTATGTTTAAATCCATTTTAGCTTTATTGTTTTTGTTGGTCAACAAAATTAAAACCAAGGATACTATTCCTAATATCATACCTAAAGTAAATGGACCATAACTTGCTACAATTACAGCAACATGTATCATTAACCAATAACTATTTAAAACCGGTTGAAGATTTGCAATTGCTGGATCCATCCAGTTCCAGTGTGCTATCATTAAAATCATGGCTGTCACAAATGCTGTAGATGCTAACGTTAAGTCACTTTTACGACCAAAAGCTAAACCAAAAAACATTGTAGCCCAAGCCACATAAATCATAGACTCATAAGCGTCACTCCAAGGTGCATGACCAGAAATATACCAACGCGCTATTAAACCTAGAGTATGCAATACAAACAACCCTAAAATAACAAACTTGAATATAACAATACTTTTGTTTAACCATTTATTGTTAGATTTAAAGATTTGCCATAGTAACAACACAAACAATAAAGTTCCTGCATACATGTACCAACTAAACAGTTTTTTAAACACATCGTACTTGTTGTATAAAATCTCTGTATCAATCTTATCATCGCTAAGCATTACATTTGCTCCAACTTTTTTCTGTGAAACTTTAAAAGCATCTAATAATTTTTCAGCTTTAGTAAAATCACCAGTTTTTTTGGCTTCGTTTAAAGTTAACAAATACCAATCAAAACCAGAACCTATAAAACTACCATAAGTTGTGTCTTGTATTTTTTGGTTAAACCCTTCGTTTTTATATTCAAAAGGAGAAATCCATTTATTGTTTTCATCATCAGGAACAGGAAAAATCTTTAACGATCGACCTTCAATAGCATTACTTAAAAGGTTGATGCGCTGATTAGCCTCTATAAACTCTTTTTGTATTCCTGTTTGTGCTTTTACTGCAGAAGCTTCTTCTAAATAAGAATCTAATTTATATTGAAAATTGTCATCAAAAAAGTCTAACATTGTTGCGTATTTCTGACTTTTATCCAACCCAATAATTCCTCTAATAGAATCTGCCTTTTTTGGTGCCAAATAAATTATTGGCACGTTATACCAAAGCATTGGACTTTCTAGAATACTTAAAAATACTTGATTAGAAGTTAAACCTTCATAACCTTCGTGCTTTGTTAGTTTTCTAACCAATTCTGACGCATACGTATCAATTGGCATCATACGACCATCTAGATCCTGTATTACTAAACGTCCAAACTTTTCGGCATGTTTAATAGGAGCCACATTAGCTTTTAAGATAGAGTCTATTTGGGCTTTTGTAGGTCTACTATTTGGAGTAACAGCAACTGTCTCGTGATCGTGACCATCGTCTTCCGTATGTTGCTCGTGTTGTGCAAAACCACTTAAACTAAAACATAATAAAAGTAATGTAGCCGCTTTTGCTTTTTTGTTTTTAATTTTTTCTAAACCATTTTGTAAATCCCTAAATCTTGTATGATTAGCAAATAAAATTGCCATCATTCCAATGTATAACAAAAAGTAACCTAAATAGGTCACCCAAGTTCCCCAATAATCATGATTTACAGACAGAATGGTTCCTTTTAAATCTTTGTCAAAATCGGCTTGAAAAAAACGATAACCTCTGTGGTCTAGTATATTATTCATATAAATATGAAAATCAAAATCACCTTGTTCTTTATCCAATACTGTTACTTTACTTTCGTAAGAAGAATAATTACTATCTGTACCAGGAAATTTTTCGGCTATAAAATCATTTAATTTAACTTCAAAAGGTAATTCTAAAACTTTAGACCCATATTTTAAAGCTATATCTAAACCACCAACAGTAACTTGTTTAAAACGATTATTAGACCATTGACTACCCAATAATTTAATTTCTTTAGTTTCGCCATTAGCAGACACATTTAAAACAACTGCATTATCATCTTGTTTAAGGAAACTTGCCTTTTTTACAACATCAAATTTTCCTTTTACAACAGGTTTAGGAAACACCAATTGCATGTCTCCAATTACGTATCTAGAACGCAACATTAAAGGCTGAATACTATCTTTAATTAATCGACCTTGACTCATGGTTGCCATTTGCAGGTATTCACCCTCAAAAGGAGACTCAACCATTAAACCATTTTCGGTGGTTGTAATATTTACTGCACCTTGAGTTGGTTTATCTAAAGCAATTAAAAGGTTGTGTATGTTTTCTACACTACCTTGTTTTAAGAAGTGATTATGTGGTCCATTACCTCTAGCTTCAACTATTTTTAAATAATTTTCACCAGAATCATCCGGAACAACATCTTCTTCTGCTCCAATAAAAAAATCTGTTAATTCAAAATTTACTGGAGTACCATTGTAAGACGCAGTATAATCAAAACTATTAGTCATACGACCAGAAAAATCTACTTCTTCTTCTACAGGTAAACGCTGTGGTACACCATCAATTTTATAATCACCATCAATATAAGCTGTGATGTATGTTTTTTGAGATAAAAAACCACTTTCAGTTTCACCTTCTCTGATAGCTATCATTCCTTCAAAACCAAAATAACGTGTAATTCCAGCACCTAAAATGATAAATATAAAAGCCAAATGCAGCAATAATGTAGCCCATTTTTCTTTTCGTAATAATCTAAATCTAAAAATATTACCAATAAAATTAACTATAAATAATACCATAATGGCTTCAAACCACCAAGCATTATAAATTAAGTTTCTGGTATAAGGTGTTGGAGAGGTATCCATGTTTCTATCTAAAAGCGTTCCTGCTGCCATAGCAACAGCAAACACAATAAATAAGACGGATGTCAATCTAGTAGAAAACAAGATTTTGGCAATTCTATTTTGCATAATAATAGGCCTTTTTTAGCTCGTGCAAAGATAATTGTTTTTGTTGGTTTTAATTCCTCAAAAACTTCCAAATCTTGTGTTAAAATTACGGTTAAGCCTTTTGCCTAGCTTCAAAAATCTTTATGTACATAAAGGTTCCCATTTTTCTTGCTCGACGTTTAGCGTTATCAGCAATTTCACCTTCAAAATATTGATCGATGGTTGCATACCATAAATTTAACCAAATACCAAAATGCATTTCGGTAATAGTGTGCTTCATTTTAGCATCTACTTTTTCATGAGCTTCCAAAGGATTACCAACATATTTATGTGCTAATTTTTTACCAATAAACAAACTAGATTCCCAAAAGGTCGTTAAATGGTTTAAATGACTGTCCCAATCTGCAATAACGTCATTAAAAATAGGACCTAATACATTATCTGCTCTTACTTTTAAATAAAACTGATCTACTAAAAGCCTAACATCTTGACGGTTTGATATAGTTTTCCTATTCATAATAACAAAGATAAAGTTTTGCACTTCTAAATTTCTATTTTCTTAGTATTTTAGCGGTATGATTAAAATAGTTTTGCTTGGCGCAGGAAATGTTGCCACACACTTATATAAAGGCTTTAAAAAGGCTAATGCTGTCAAGGTTGTGCAATGGTACAACCGAAACTTAAAAAGTATTGAAACTTATAAAAATGAAGTTGAAACTACAGACAACGTAAACAACTTAATTGAAGCTGACGTATATATTATTGCTGTAAATGATGATGCTATACCAGAATTAAGTAGCACACTACCCTTTGAAAACAGATTGGTAGTACATACCTCTGGTAGTGCAAGATTATATGATATTGACCAAAAACTTTATAGAGGCGTTTTTTACCCATTACAAACCTTTAGTAAAGCTGTCGATTTAGATTTTACAACTGTACCAATTTGTATAGAAACCCTTAGAAAAAAAGATTTTAAATTACTGGAAACGCTAGGACAAAGCTTAGGCTGCGTCACCTATAAAGTAAATCCAAAACAAAGACCAGCTTTACATCTTGCTGCTGTTTTTGTTAATAATTTTACAAATCAAATTTACAGAATAGCACATGAAATAACTGAAAAACAAGGTGCTGAATTTGACATTTTAAAACCATTAATTACCGAAACTGCAAGAAAAGTCCAGGAAGTATCACCTTACATGGCACAAACAGGACCAGCAAAACGAAACGATAAAAAAACCATTAAAAGACATTTAAAGTTATTAGATAATCCAGAACATGAAGCGATTTACAAACTAATGACAGAATCTATAAAAAAAACCCATGGACACTAAAAGTTACAAAGAGTATTTACACCAAATTACAACCTTCATTTTTGATGTTGATGGTGTTTTAACCAACGGAATGATCACAATTACTTCCACTGGTGAGATGATAAGACATATGAATGTTAAAGATGGTTATGCTATGAAACAAGCCTTAAACTATGGTTTTAATGTTTGTATTATATCTGGAGGCACAAACGAAGGTGTACGCACTAGATTAAACCACTTAGGTATTAAAGATGTATATTTAGGTGCACACCAAAAAGTTGTACAATTTGACGAGTACCTAAACAACAATCAAATTAAAGCCGAAAATGTATTGTATATGGGAGACGACATACCTGATGTACCTGTATTAAAACAAGTTGGTTTATCTAGTTGTCCACAAGATGCTGTACCAGAAGTTAAACGTGTTTCTAAATACATATCTCATAAATTAGGAGGAGAAGGTTGTGTACGCGATGTCATAGAACAAGTACTAAAAGTACAAGGTAAATGGGATAGCGATTTTGATGCACAAACGTTTTAATAATTATTTTGAAACACTCTAAAAGAAGACATAACATTGGATTTGGATATATTGGTTTTGGCAACAAAACTTGGGCATTTAACCAAAAATCTAAAACACCTTTCTCTAAATTAAAATCTCATTTGAATTCTGAATCCAATAAACAATTCAAATATGATTTTAAAATAGATAAACTCTCTGAAATAGAAAAATTGCAAATAAAAAATAAAATTAGAAGACAAACAAAACACCAAAACAATATTGCTATTGCTACAACAATAGTTTTGCTTATTATAATTACTATATGCTGCATTAAAATGTTGGAAGGTGTATTATTCAAATAATTTTTATTTAAAACATATACAACTTGAAACTACTACAACTTATTAGGTTTAAAAATTTGCTACTAATAGCATTAGTACAAATATTGATTAAGTATGCCTTATTCCCATCGCTAAGCATGTTTATTGACGGAACTTCGGTTTTTGTATCTACTACACTAGATCCCTTTCAGTTTATACTTTTAGTAATTTCAACACTTTGTATTGCATCAGGTGGTTATATTATTAATGATATTCTTGATGTTAATGCAGACTCCATAAACAAACCAGACCAACTTGTTATTGGCAAACACATTTCTGTAAACAAAGCCTACAATTATTATATGATATTTACGGTAATTGGTGTCGTTTTAGGGTTTTATTTATCTCATGCTGTGGGTCAAAGTAGCTTTTTTGCAATATTTGTTATCATAGCAGCCTTACTTTACATTTATGCTACTTTTTTACAGCAAATACTACTTGTTGGTAATATTGTTATTGGTTTAATGGTTGGTTTAAGCTTAATTATAGTTGGTATTTTTGACTTACTGCCTGCTGTAACACCTCAAAACCAATACTTACAATCCTCAATGTTTGAGGTACTTTTTGATTATTCTGTTTTTGCTTTTATTATAACATTAATCAGAGAAATTGTTAAGGACATACAAGACGTTGATGGCGATTATAAAGCACAATTAAAAACCTTACCAATAGTATTAGGTATTAACAGAGCTTCAAAAATCGCATTTGTAATAACAATAATAGCTATAGGTATTTTAATTTACTATTTAGCTGCTTTTTTATACATGCAAGAAATAGTTGTTGTCTATTTTTTAATAACCGTCATAGCTCCTTTAGTTTACGTTGCAATCAAACTGTTTACTGCCGAGAAAAAAACAGAGTTTAAAAAAATAAGCAAATGGCTTAAAGTAATCATGTTATTAGGTATACTATCAATGGTCATTCATCTTTTAAACAAATAATTATGCTAAACCAAAAACTAAAAGACAGACATATAATATTAGCATCAGGATCTCCAAGACGACAACAATTTTTTAGAGATTTAGGCTTAGATTTTGAAGTTCGTTTAAAAGACACTAAGGAAGATTACCCTAAACATTTATTACACTACCAAATCAGTGATTATATAGCCGAGCTTAAAGCTATTCCGTTTATAGATCAACTTAAACCTCATGAAATATTAGTTACCAGTGACACCATTGTTTGGCACAAAAGCAAAGCTTTAGGAAAACCACAAAACAACGATGAAGCCTACGCAATGTTAGCCTCATTAAGTAATGATACTCACGAGGTCATTACATCTGTAAGCATACGTACTAAAAACTTTCAAAAAACCGTAAATGCTGTCACTAAAGTCACGTTTAAAGAATTTACTGATGACGAAATCTGGCATTACGTAAACACTTATGCGCCTCTGGACAAAGCAGGATCGTATGGTATCCAAGAATGGATTGGTCAAATTGGAGTTATTAGTATAGAAGGATCCTTTTTTAATGTCGTTGGTATGCCAACACACCTTGTTTATGAAACGTTAAATACCATTGCTGACCAATTTTAGAATTGTATTTTTATAATAAAATCCATTATGAAAATCCTAAAATACGCTACAGTAATTATAATAGCTCACTTGTTATTTAGTTGTAACAATCAGCCCAAAAGTAAAACAACAGCAAAAGCAGAAACAAAGGATACTAAATCCACAAAAACACCTGCTTTCAAACCTAACAAACAATTTAATGACTATTGGTACCAAGGTCAAGCCGAAATCACCTCATACCAATTAGACCAAGCTCGTTATGGCGAAATACGTGACGGAAAAGCAGTTTTGGTCTTTGTAACCGAACCTTTTCTAGAAGATCAACAAGTCAAAGCAGACCAAAACACTTCACAAAACATAAACGTTTTAAAACTAAATGCCACAAAAAAATTTAACACAGGTATTTATCCTTATAGCATTATGCAAAGCACATTTTACCCAATAGCCAATAACCAACACGCTATAAAAGTTAGTGCATCAATGCAAGAATGGTGTGGACATGTATACACGCAACTAAATAATCGCGAGCAATTTCAAATCAGCTCTCACTCCTACTTTCAAGGTGAAGCAGATCAAAATTTTAACTTAGACAAAGCCATTTTAGAAAATCAACTGTGGACACAATTACGTATCGACCCTAAAAGTTTACCTGTTGGTGATTTTAAAATCATACCAAGTTTAGAGTTTACTAGACTAACCCATAAACCTCTAAAATCTTATAACGCTTTCGCGGAAATAAAGCCAGGACAGTACACGCTAACTATAGCAGATTTAGATAAAAAGCTAGTCATCAACTTCAGTCCTAAATTCCCGTATACTATCGAATCTTGGCAGGAAACCATCAACGGTCTAACTACAAAAGCAACAAAATTAAAAACCATAAAATCTGCCTATTGGAACAAAAAAAGCAATGCAGATTTAGAGTTAAGAAAAACACTTAAATTAGAATAAAAACTATATTTGCCTACCAATTAAAACGCTATATGTTTTTTAAAAATTTACAATCAGAAATTTTAGCTTCAGCTATATTGTTATTAGTTTTTATAGTCATTCGTTTACTATTAAAAATTTCAATAAAAAAAATAGGTCGTAAAAGCGGAATTAATGATGCAAGAATTGGTTTAATATCAAGATACACCACCTTTACCCTTTTTCTGGTATTCCTTTTAATACTAGCTTATATATTTGGTGCAGAACTAGAAAACTTAACCGTTATATTTTCTTCTGTATTTGCAGTTTTAGGTGTTGGATTATTTGCAGTATGGTCAATATTAAGCAACATAACATCTGGTATAATAATGTTTTTCTCGTTTCCGTATAAAGTAGGCGACAAAATAAAAATACACGATAAAGATGCTCCAATCGAAGCTATTATAGAGGACATTAGAGCCTTTCAACTATTACTAAGACAAGATGATGGAGACCTAGTAACATACCCAAACAACCTAATTCTGCAAAAAGCTGTAACTTTAGTTAAAAAAGATGCTATCGAGCATTTTGGTGACATGCACTAGGTAAACATTATGGCTAAAAAAAGACAAAAAAAGCGTACCCAAAATTATAAAAAACATCTAGGTCAAGTACCAGGTGCATTAGTGTATACAGGTGCCAAAGACAATAAACAATTACAACTTCATGCTTTTGATTATAATGAGCATGATTATAAAGAAGCCGATTTATCTTCTGTCGAAGAAGCATTTAGATTTAAAGATTCTGAAACCGTAACTTGGTTTAATCTAAACGGTTTAAACTTTATAAACCAAATCGAAAAAATTGGACAACATTACAATCTTCATCCTTTAATATTGGAGGATATTGTAAATACATCACAAAGACCAAAAATAGACGAGTATAAAGACTACTTTTTTATAGTTTTAAAAATGATGTATTATGACGAATCTGAAAAAATAGTCTCAGAGCAAGTTAGCATGGTCATGGGTAAAAATTACGTTTTGACTTTTCAAGAAGCAGAAGGAGATGTTTTTAACGGTTTAAGAGAACGTATTAGACATAAAAAAGGACGTATTCGTGATGAAGGGTCTGATTATTTACTATATGCGTTAATCGATGCTATTGTTGACCATTACTATGCTATTATTGAAACCATGGGTAACAAAATCGAAGATCTTGAGGACGATTTATTTACGGGTTTAACGCAAGAGGAAATCTCTCAGCAAATACAAAACTTAAAACGAGAAATTTTAAAAATTAGACGTGCCATTTTTCCGCTTCGCGAGATAATAAATAGACTAGAAAAAAGCGAAGGTCCGTTAATAGAAGAAAAAACCACACACTATTTTAGGGACGTTTACGACCATATTATTCAGGTAACAGAAAACATTGACATTTACCGAGAAATGATTTGGAGTTTAATGGACATGTACATGACAACTATTAGTAATAAAATGAACGAAGTCATGAAGGTATTAACCATCATGGCTACTATTTTTATACCATTAACCTTTATTGCTGGTGTCTATGGTATGAATTTTAAAAACATGCCTGAACTAGAAAACCCCTACGGTTATTATATTGTTTGGATAGTCATGATTGCTATTTTTATTGGTATGGTTGTTTATTTTAAACGTAAAAAGTGGCTATAAAAAAGTAAGCAGTGTTCGGTGAGTTGTTTGTAGTAATATTCAAGATGAAATTTATGATTTATAGATATACTTTTAGCTTTTTAGTTTCAATTCTTTTTTTGGGTTGCAAAGCAGAAAAAGAGGAAGAAATTAGCCCACTCTGCAACAATCAAAAGTACCTTTTAGCACCAAATAAAGAGTTACCAACTTTTAATTTTGATTTAAATATTAACCCAAAAGAACATATTAGAATTTTAAAGGATTCTTTGAAATTGGATGATTTGTGTGATATATCTATAGTCTTTAACAAACAATTTAAAGACCGAATAATAGAATTAAATATTCAAGCACTTTGCAATTTTAGAGGTCAAGCTAATTTTCAGACAATCGATCTAAATTACACAAACAAAATGCTATACGAAACTGGGTTAATAAATCCAGATAGTATTGCCTATTATCTAGAAAAAGATTTTCCGTTTTTAAACAATCAAAATAAAATTAGTTTTTCGTGGCCTTATGGATTAAGTAATCCAATAATTGAAGACGTAATTTATAATTCATCTAATGGATACCTAAATGCTTTAAATACTATATCTAAAAAAAAGTATCAAATATCGGTCTGCGAATTAAATAAAGAAACCCTTTATAAACTCAAAAAGGAATACCCGATAACTCTATTACTTTTTAATTATAGAGGTGAAATTGAAAATGAATATTTCATATCAAGCCTTATCAACGAAGATGAATAAGTTCTTATTTATTTGTTTTTTTTGGTTCGTCCCGATTGCAATCAGGATAAACACAAAGAAAGTTAAAGAATCCTTAATTCTACCTATTACAATCACTATTGTTTATATTTGAAATAGTTTCAAATTTGAAAAAATAACCATGCAAAAATTATTGGCTTCGGTCTTACTATTACTGAGTATTTCGCTTACTACACAAGCACAACAACCCGAAAAACTTAACGCTTCAGAGATACATCAATCTGTTAAAAAACTAAACTTTTTGGGTTCTGTTTTATATTTGGCAGCACATCCTGATGACGAAAACACAAGATTAATTTCTTACATGGCTAACCATGTTAAAGCACGAACTGCTTACTTATCATTAACACGTGGTGATGGTGGACAAAACCTTATAGGTCCAGAAATTAGAGAGCTATTAGGTGTAATACGTACGCAAGAGCTATTAGCAGCAAGGCGTACAGATGGCGGAGAACAACGCTTTACAAGAGCTAATGATTTTGGATACTCTAAACATCCTGATGAAACTTTAGAGATCTGGAATAAAGACGAAGTCCTTAGTGATGTAGTTTTAGCTATCAGACAATTTAAACCAGATATTATAATAAACCGTTTTGACCACAGAAGTCCAGGTACGACACATGGTCATCACACAAGTTCGGCTATGTTAAGTGTAGAAGCTTTTGATCTGGCTAACGATAAAAATGCATATCCTGATCAAGTTAAACAATACGGAACTTGGCAACCTCAACGCGAGTTTTTTAATACCTCATGGTGGTTTTATGGTAGCCAAGAAAAATTTGATGAAGCAGATAAAACAAATCTTTTAAGCTTTGACATTGGTGTCTATTATCCTGCATTAGGCTTATCAAACAACGAAATAGCAGCATTAGCCAGTAGCCAACATTTGTGCCAAGGTTTTGGTCGTTTATCTCAACGTGGAAGTCAAACTGAATATATCGAGTTAATTAAAGGTGATTTACCAAAAGATAAAAACAATATTTTTGATGGCATAAACACCACTTGGACAAGAGTTAAAGGTGGTAAAAAAATTGAAGCTATTTTAAAAACTATTGAAAACAATTTTAATTTTGAAAATCCTTCAGCGCATTTAAGTCAACTATTAGAAGCTAGACAATTAATTGCTAACATAGATAACCCTCAATGGAAAACTCAAAAAATTAAAGAAATTAATAGAATAATTGAAGCTTGTGCAGGATTATACCTTGAGGCTTCAGCAAGCGCTCCAACAGCTTCAACTGGCGAAACTATAGATGTAACTATAGAAGCTTTAAACCGAAGCAACGCAAACATAACATTAGACAGTTATTCTATATTAAATAATAAAATTAATACATCTAAATACGGTAAACCTTTAAGTTACAACAACAAACAACAAATAAAGGAGCAGCTTACTATATCTACAGAATTACAACCTACAGCTCCTTATTGGCTAAATAAAAAAGGAAGTTTAGGAATGTACACTGTTGATGATAAAAACTTAATAGGAAAACCAGAAACACCACGTGCAATAACTATTGATTTTAATTTAAATATAAATGGTTTTGCTTTCACACTAAAAAAAGACCTAATTTATCGTTATTCAAAACCTGATAAAGGTGAATTGTATAGACCTTTTGAAATTATACCTGAAGCCTCTGCCAAAATAGATCAGAAGGTTATTATTTTTGAAAATGACCAACAAAAAGAGATTCCTGTAACTGTTAAAGCAGGAAAAGATAATTTAGAAGGTTTTGTTACCCTTGCCTATCCAAACGGATGGTCTGTGTATCCTGAAAAGCAAAACATTTCTATTGCTAATAAAGGTCAAGAGCAAACCTTAGTTTTTACTGTTATTCCTCCTAAAAATCAAAATGAAGGCTTATTAAATCCTATTGTTACTATTGGTAATAAAACTTACACTAGAGAGTTAGTAGAAATTGACTATGAGCATATTCCATTTCAAACAGTATTACTACCTAGCGAAAGTAAAATTGTTCGCCTAGACATTCAAAAAAGAGGAAATAACATTGCTTACATTGAAGGTGCTGGAGATGTGGTTCCTGAAAGTTTAAAGCAAATTGGTTATAATGTTATGGTTTTAAAACCTGAAGAGATTACAGCAGAAAGACTTAGTGCTTTTGATGCTGTAGTCGTAGGTATTAGAGCTTACAATATTGTTGAAACTTTAAAATTTAAACAAGACCTACTGTTTGATTTTGTTAAAAATGGAGGAAACATGATTGTGCAATACAATACTAATCGTCGTTTAAAAACAGATCAAATTGCACCTTACGACTTAAAATTATCTAGAGATCGTGTTACAGATGAAAACGCCGAAGTTAAATTATTAGCTCCTAAACATGAGATATTAAACTTTCCTAACACTATTACTACTAAAGATTTTGAAGGTTGGACGCAAGAGCGTGGTTTGTATTTTCCAAATCAATGGGCTCCACAGTTTACGCCAATATTATCTATGCATGACAAAAACGAAACTGCTAAAACAGGAAGCTTACTTGTTGCTAAACACGGAAAAGGACATTACATATATACAGGTTTAAGCTTTTTTAGAGAGTTTCCTGCAGGAGTTTCTGGTGCTTACAGGTTATTTGCTAATATGCTAAGTATAGGTAAAGACAATATTAATAATGATAAAGCATTAAAACACTAAACCATGCAAAAAGACCAACCCAAATACCAATGGAAACCATTATACACATTATTATTAATTGCTAACCTTGCGTACGTTATCGCATTTTATTTTATCACAAAACTGTTCTAAATTATGCAAACACTAGATTGGATTGTCTTAATCGGGACACTATTAACCATTGTTATTTATGGTACGTATCAAACCAGAGGAAGTAAAAATGTACAAGATTATTTAAAAGGCGGAAGCAACAGTAAATGGTGGACTATTGGCCTATCTGTAATGGCTACACAAGCTAGTGCTATCACGTTTTTAAGTACACCTGGTCAAGCATTTCACTCTGGAATGGGGTTTGTACAATTCTATTTTGGACTACCAATAGCTATGATTGTAATTTGTATGGTTTTTATACCATTGTATCATAGACTAAAAGTGTATACTGCTTACGAGTTTTTGGAAAACAGATTTGACCGTAAAACACGTACCCTAACTGCTGTTTTATTTTTAATACAACGTGGACTTGCTGCAGGAATCACCATTTTTGCGCCTGCTATAATACTATCTGCTGTACTAGGCTGGAATCTTTTATTATTAAACGTAATTATCGGAGTTTTGGTAATTATTTATACAGTTTCTGGCGGAACTAAAGCGGTTAATGTGACACAAAAGCATCAAATGGTGGTTATTTTTACAGGAATGGTCATTGCTTTCATTTTAATCTTAAATCAATTACCAGATGACATTACTTTTAGAAAAGCCTTAGACATTGCAGGTGCTAGTGGTAAGATGGAAGTACTTGATTTTTCTTTCGATTTAAATAATAGATACACCGTTTGGAGTGGTTTAATTGGAGGTACGTTTTTAATGCTTTCGTATTTTGGTACAGATCAAAGTCAGGTCCAACGTTATTTATCTGGTAAATCTGTAAAAGAAATGCGTTTAGGGTTAATCTTTAACGGGTTATTAAAAGTCCCAATGCAATTTTTTATACTCCTAGTTGGTGTCATGGTTTTTGTATTTTATCAATTTAATGAAGCGCCTTTAAACTTTAATCCAACTGCTACAGATTTAGTGTTAAATAGTCAATATGCTGAGGATTATAAAAGTTTGGAAGCCGAACAAAGTAAAATTTTCAAGGATAAACAAACCATTATTAGTGCCTTTACAAATAACGAAACACCTAATGCTGCAAAATATATTTCTATTGCAAATGAAGCTAACGATGATATACGAAATGAAGCTAAAGCGTTAATTGAAAAAGCTGGCGAAGCAAAAGGTTTAAAAGTAGAAAGCAACGATAAAGATTATGTCTTTATTCATTTTATACTTAATAATTTACCAAAAGGATTAATTGGGTTGTTATTGGCTGTTATTTTAAGTGCTGCTATGTCAAGTACTGCTTCAGAGCTTAATGCGCTAGCTAGTACAACAACTATTGATTTATATAAACACAGAGTAAGCTCTAAAACAGACGAAGAGATGGTTAAAGCCTCTAGAGGATTTACATTACTTTGGGGTGTTTTGGCTATTGGTGTGGCTTGTGTTGCTAATCTAGCCGAAAACTTAATTCAGTTAGTAAATATTATTGGATCTATATTTTATGGTAACGTCCTTGGTATTTTTTTATTAGCCTTTTTCTTTAAACATATCAAAGCTAATGCTGTTTTTGTAGCAGCTTTAATTACACAAGTATTAGTCATTGGATTATTCTTTTTAGATGAATTTGAGGTTATAAACCTTCCTTTTTTATGGTTAAACTTTGTAGGTTGTGTGATCGTCATGATTATTGCTTTTGCCTTTCAAGCATTATTTAAAAATACAGATTTAGAATTTTAAAAAACCAAAATGAGTCCTGAAGTCCCTATTATTGTTATAATTATAGCTTGTATAGTTTATTATAGTTCAAAATTAATTTTGAAAAGATTAAATTTTGGAACTTCAAAAAAAAGAAAAATTGTTGCGTTAATTTCATCAATAATCTTAAGTCCTTTGATCTATATAGGAATAATATATATGATGTTTTTTACAATATCATATTATCCATCTAATAATTTTGATAAAACAAAATGGGACACTAACAAAGCTGAACGATATAAAATGTCTGAGGATATAATTGAAAGTGAAATTTTAATTGGAAAAACAAAGACTGAAATTATCCAATTACTAGGAAATGACTTTTATACTTATAACAATAATCATATTGCTTATGAACTTGGTTTTGTTCCAGGACTATTTAATATCGATATTGATGTATTGGATATTTATTTTGAAAATGAAAAGGTTATAAAAGTTAGTCAACACAGCTCCTAACTCAATTATTTAAAACAAAAAAACAACCACTTTTAAAAGTTGTTTTTTTGTTTTTTAAAATGAATAATACACTATCGATCATCCAGTGTTTTCATAAAACTAATCACAGCTTTAATTTCTTTATTGGATAATTGTAATGAATCCGAAGGTAACGTTTGGTATTCTAAATCCATTTTAAGTCCTGCTCCTCCTCCATTGTTATAAAATGTCATGACTTGCTCTAAAGTGGTATAAACTCCGTTATGCATATAAGGTGCAGTTTTAGAAATATTCCTAATGGTTGGTGTCTTAAAAAAGTGTTGTCTTTGTGGTGTATTAAACACATTATATCGTCCTAAATCTGTATCAATCACATTATTAATTGTGTCTTTAGGCACACCTAACAATTCTAACTCTGTTTCGGTAAAAATAGGTGGAACTGTTCCGTTAAATACTGGTGGGAAGTGACAAGTAGCACATTTTGCTTTTCCCATAAATAAATTAAACCCATTTATTTCTTGAGTGGTTAAAGTGTTTTCTTTTCCATTAATATTTAAATCAAATTTAGAATTAAAATCTCCTAAACTTCTAACATAAGCAGCAATTGAGTTTCTAATGTTTTGCTGATTAACACCATCCCTAAACAATGTATTAAAAGTATTAACGTAAGTAGAATCCGTTTTTATAACCTTTGTTAAATTGTCTAAATCCGAATGGAATTCGGCTTTATTATTTACTACATCTACAATTTGACCTTCTAAATTACCAGTACGACCATCGTAAAAAAAGCTTTGCTGATAAGCTGCGTAAAGTAACGTTGGCGAGTTTCGTTTTTGATTAGGAAACACCTTTAGACCATCAGTAAACGCTTTGTCTTTATGGTGGCAACTAGCACAACTCATACTATTATCCTTAGACAATCTAGTATCATTAAATAATACTTTACCTAATTGTTGCTTTTGCAATTGTAATGTGTCTGCATGAGGTAAATCTGCAAAAAAATCAAGGTTAAAAGTCGTGTTAGAAAACAAAGACGTCATGTCGTTATTAAAAGCTAATTCCAATGGAAAACTCACTGACCAATCTTTTTTAATCGCTTGTAATAACTCTAATTGTTTATGCGCATGGTTTTTAATGAAACTATAACGATCAAAAGTTTCAAAATCACTTGAATTTAATAAGTTTTGCGAAGCTTCAATCTCAGATTTAAAATCTTGATATACTGTTTTAGACTTAAACTTGCCCTCAAAAACTTCTAATACATCTAAAACCCCTTGATAAGCAAGCGAAGATTCTTTTAAAGATTGTAAAACAGGTGAATCAAAACCTGAAATACTAGTTAATGTAATTCTAGCAATTTGATCACGAATAACCCATAAAACATGGTAATCTTTCAATCTCAGATTAGTATTTTCTGCAATTAATTGTAATCTGTTTTTTGTTTTTAAAACTATCTTTTTAAGCTGAACTGTGTCTATTGCATCCTCATACACAGTCTCTTCAATCACCTGAAAACCAAACGGATTATTTATTTTAATATCTGTTGCATCTTCTTCTTCAATTTTTAAAATATTTGGAGCATTTATAGTTTTGTAATTTTCTTTATCTACAAAAGCAAATACAGCTTCAATGTGTTTAAAATGCTGTCTAGCTTTTACATAGTTTTCCTGAAATTTAGTTCTAGAAGTACTAGACACTATAGTATCTAGATAATTTATACTAGCGTTTAAGTGTTTTAAATAGGTACTTTGATATTGCTTAATTGGACTAATATTAGTAGTTGCTTTATCCTTTTTACAACCACATAAAACCATTAAAAAAAGACACACCAATAGTTGGTGTGTCTTTATATTTTTATAAAAATATACTATCATGTATTAACGCTCTAAACCTTCAACAACAAAAAGCATACTACCTTCTTTACGGTTTTCTAAGTCAGGATTAGCATTTGGATCTGTAAAAGAAGAACCATCTTCTGGTTCCCAACCATGATTTTGAGTAATTAATATAAATGTATCTTCTTTTCCAACAGTTTCAGAAATATCAATCATACCTGTAAGCTCCCAAATACTAGTTTCTGATCCATAACCTTGAGCAGCTGCTGATATTTGATCACATTCTAATACTGTTTTAAACTCACCAGTATTTAAATTATATTGGTATAATCTTGCATAGTGTGTTTTATCATCTGTATCAAAATATCCGTTTGGATCCTCTTGGATGTAAGCATAATTTTCAGTCACTAAGATATTATCTGGACTATGAAATGCTTTTGCTACACCATCTAATTTATCTCCATCTAAAACACAAGTAATAGTTGCTGGTCCTGTTGGATCGTTTTCGTTTAAAGTAACTTTATAGATTCTTCCATATAAAGATCCTTTTCCTATTAAATCTGGTTTATGTCTTCCTGTAACGCAAAAATAAATTTCTCTGTTATTAGCAGCACTACCTCTTCTCCAGTCTATATCTTCTAATCTAGAAAAACCCATAACACCTTTGTTTTTAGCTTCAGCATCCAAAAGGTCTATTTGTGTTTCATCTAACTGAACAAATTCTGCAGTATAAGATTCACCTTCTTCCATATCTACTTCAAAGTCTACACCATCTGTAGTTACTTTTAATCCATATAATTGACCTCCATATAAATCTCCAGCATCACCAACATACATCCCTAAATGTCCTGAAGGTACAGAGTTATCAGAATGATCATCTCCAATAAAAACTACTGTTTTATCAGAATATGCATTTTTACCTATAGCCACAGCATTTTCTGTTGACCATTGTCCCATGGCGTCTAACAATGTTGCTGTTGATGCATTACCTGCACTTTTAAATGGATCTGTGATAAAAACACCTTTTGAGGCTCCTCCCCATTCTCCACCAGATAAATACAAAGGTCCAAAACCATGCTCTTCTGGAGTAATTAAAGATCCTGAACATTGTGCTGTGGATGCTGTTGCAGCAGCATTTAAAATGTACTCTCCACCTACAGGTTTAAAGGTCTTGTCTAAAGTTATTCTTGCAATAGAGTAATCTGCTTCAATATTATTGATTAATGTAAAAGTCCCATCATCATTTTTAATTAATCCTGCACCATCAGCCATAGATCCATAAACAAAATCAGGAGTATTTTCTAACTGATCCTCCGATGACATTAAGTTATATATATTGATATTATTAAAATCGCTAGTTTTTTGTAAAAAATTTGGTGTCGTAGAGTGCGACATTAAATTTACTGGATTTACATCCTCGTTTGTGTCTGTACCAGAATCGTCATCATCATTACAAGAGGTGACTGTAAATAATGTTACAAATGCTAATGCATAGTAATTAAATGTTTTCATTTTAGTTGTGTTTTTAAGTTGAATATTTTTCACAAAAAAACAATAACTATCAAAGAGGTTTTTTAACTAAAAATTACCAAAGTATAACCAAATTGTAACCTACATTAAATTTAGGTTATACCTACATCACTAAATTTATTTAATAAATAAATACACTATTTTTATAGGTTAAGCTTTTTGTTAACGCCTTAAAAACAAACAAATGAATACTTAATTTGTTGTTTTGAAATTATAATCAAATAATTTTGCAACTTTCTAATAGTCAATTCAAAACAAAAGAGTACTTTCGCGCCTTATTAAAAAAAACACCTGTTATGAAACGTATTAACGAGTACAAAAAGCTATTTAACGTTGATCAAGATTTATCTTTAAAAACTTTAAAAAAATCTTACCGTAATTTGGTAAAAGAATGGCATCCTGACAAATTCCAAGCTGGAGATGAAAAAGCTATTGAAGCTGAAGCAATGAGCCGAAAAATTATTGATGGCTACCACTTTTTAGTAAGTATGGCTCCTGAAACTATTGAAGCAAATAAGGAAGAGTACATGACAACTATTACGACACCTATAATGGACTGGCAACATAAAGGTCTTTTATTAGAAGTGACGTTTTTAAATGGTGATACTTATGAGTATTTTGGTGTAAATAAAGGATTATACATTAAATTTTCGCAGAGTGATAAACAAACTCGTTTTGCAAAACGTAGTATTTTTAATTCTTTCCCTTACAGAAAAATCAAAAAAAGTGAAGTTACTGCTTAATAAAGTAACGCTACATTATATAAGATATAGAGTAATAAAAAAAGAGCTTCAGTTTAAAACTGAAGCTCTTTTTTATATTTAATCTTTTTATGTTTACATAATTAAGTAAACCAAACCATAGGTTTATGTTTTGGTTTTATTTTTTTCTTCAATCCAACGACTCATAAACTTAGTACTTTGTACTGTATGATGCATTAATACTTGACCAATAAAATGTTGTTGTCTATGACTTTGCAATCCTGCTTGAAGCTGTTCAAGTCTATGTAAAACATCTTTAGTATAGATTGCTTTATCATACAAGGTATTAATAATCATAAAACCGGTTTTTTGTTTACCATTCCAGTAAATGCGGTTCGTATACAATTCTGCTGCTTGTTTGGCAAATGCTTTAGCATCGTCTTCAATAAACGCATTGGTATCTCTTAATGTTCCGTACATACCTTCTGCTCCAATAGTTGTAGTTACACAAGGTGTACCATTTATCATGGCATCAATAAGTTTTCCTTTTAAACCAGCTCCAAATCTTAAAGGCGCTAAACAAACTTTAGCCTCTTGCATTACTTTATTAGCATCTTCTGTAAAACCTTTAATTAAAAATCCCTCTTTAGGATTGTGTAATTGTTTTACTTTTTGAGACTCATAGGCACCATAAACATGCATTTCTACTTTTGGTAATTCTTTTCTAATAAGAGGCCAAATATCGGTTTTTAAAAAAAGTACTGCATCAAAATTTGGTGGATGCATAAAATTACCAATGGTAATAAAATGGTTTCTATCTTTAAATTTAGGACTTAATTTTTGTGTTTCTGGAGTAATCGGATCTAATAAAAACGGTAGGTAATATAAAAGATGCTCGTTAATATTAAACTGATTTACTAATATTTCTATTTCTACCTGACTGATTATAAACGATAAATCGCTACGCAATATACTTGCAATTTCACGTTTTGCTGTATCGTTTTGCAAATAGCTTTTATCAAAAATGGCTTGATCTTTTAAAGCTTGTTTACGACCTTTACGTAAGCAGTGTAAGTCTTCTGTATCTAAAACTCTAAGTGCATTAGGACACTGCTCTGCTACACGCCAACCAAATTGCTCTTCAACCATAAAACGGTCAAACAATACCATATTAGGGTTTAAGTCTTTTATAAATGTATCAAAACTACTATCGTTTAAAACAATAGTTTTAGTCGTTACGTCAAGGGTTGTTAAATCAAAAGCATTGTCCGTTTTTACACAGGCAGATGCAAAGGTAATATCATAGTTTGCAGATTTAAATACATTTATAAGTTGCATCATCCTGCTACCTGCTGCCGAACTTTTGGGTTCTGGCCAAACAAATCCTATGATTAATAATTTTTGGTTCAAATGAGGGATTTTTACGGATTATTAATTGGTACTACTGTGCTTTTGGCGCTAACGCATAGCCTACTCTGACTTGGTTAACCCAATCTACTATAGCTTTAATTTGATCTTGGGTTAAATTTGCTTCTGAATGCGTCCACGTATAACTTGGTAAAGGCATTTTATGTTCTTCAACTTCTTCAGCTATTTCTTCAAATTTATGGTCTTTTCTTTTTACTGAATAATCAGACCATTTAGAAAAATCTAAATGTTTACGTCCATCTTCAACATGTTCTGCTAACCAATAATTAACAGGTGTAATTTTATCATACCATGGATAGTTAGTATGACTACTGTGGCAGTCAAAACATGTGGTTTCTAATATTTTTTGAACCTCTGGACTTGGCTTAGTTTCGTTTAAAAAAGCGTTTAGATCCTCTGTGTTTCCTTCGTTTTTTTCAGGAGAAAAAAACTGTGCAATCACAAAAAGTATTAATAAAAGAAGTCCTAACTTTTTAAGTATTTTCATTTTTAGCTATTTTTAGGTTTTAAAAATAGTAAATCTTTGACTACTGACGCTTTATATCAAGAATTAAATTATGTAAATCACTCGAGAGAAAAACGCTTGTATTATGCAAAAATGCTATTAAACGACAGTGCACTAATACCTAAAACCCTTGATATTCTATTTAAAGTAGATGACAAAATATCTGCAAGAGCCGCTTGGATTTTAGAGTTTATGTGTGGCGAAAATCTTGAAGCCATCATCCCATACTTAGATAAGTTTACAGACCAAATGGGTTTAGTGCATTTAGATTCGGCAGAAAGACCTGTCGCTAAAATCTGCGAATATATTGCTAAAGCTTACTATGGAAACTCGCCTTCAAAATTAAAAAAGGCCTTGCTTCCGATACATCGAGAAAAAATTATTGAAGCTTGTTTTGATTGGTTAATTAATGATTGTAAAGTGGCTCCAAAAGCTTACAGTATGACTACTTTATATTTATTTGGTCAAGATTACGATTGGATACATCCTGAATTGGTACAAATTTTACAGCGCGATTTTACTAGTCAAAGTGCTGCTTTTAAAGCAAGAGCTAAACATATCTTTAAAAAACTGAAGGTATAGGTTTTAATATTTGTTAAATTCTTAAAGTGTAATCCTTTAGTCTTATAGTTAAAAAAACTATATTTATAGCTTGTTAAAAAACAACTATTTTTATGTCTTTAAATCAACTTAATGCCATCTCACCAATTGATGGTCGTTACCGTAATAAAATTGAAAAATTACAAGATTTTTTCTCTGAAGAAGCTTTAATCAAGTATCGCGTTTTAGTAGAAATTGAATACTTTATTGCTTTGTGTGAAGTACCATTACCTCAACTAGAATCTATAGATAATAGTAAATTTGAAGCTTTACGCGACATTTACAAATCTTTTAGCACTGAAAATGCTCAGGCTATTAAAGATATAGAAAAAGTAACCAACCATGATGTTAAAGCGGTTGAATATTTTATTAAAGAGCAATTTGATGCTTTAGGTTTAAGTGATTATAAAGAATTTATACACTTTGGATTAACCTCTCAGGATATTAACAATACTGCTATACCGTTAAGTATTAAAGAGGCTATGAATGATGCCTATGTCCCAGAATACTTAAACGTTGTAAAAGAATTAAAACGTTTAGCTGAAGAATGGAAAGACATACCAATGTTAGCCAGAACACATGGCCAACCTGCTAGTCCAACACGTTTAGGTAAAGAAATTGAAGTCTTTGTTGTACGTCTTGAAGAGCAATTTAATTTATTAAATGATATACCAAGTGCTGCTAAATTTGGTGGTGCAACTGGTAATTTTAATGCACATAAAGTGGCTTATCCAAATATTGATTGGAAAGCATTTGGAAGTACTTTTGTACAAGAAAAACTAGGGTTACAACACTCGTTTCCAACGACACAAATAGAGCATTATGACCATATGGCTGCTTTATTTGATTGTTTAAAACGCATAAATACTATTGTTATAGATTTAGATAGAGACATTTGGACCTATGTATCTATGGATTACTTTAAACAAAAAATTAAAAAAGGTGAAGTTGGTAGTAGTGCAATGCCACACAAGGTAAATCCTATTGATTTTGAAAACAGTGAAGGTAATTTAGGTATAGCAAATGCTATTTTTACACACTTATCTGCAAAATTACCAATTTCTAGATTGCAACGTGATCTTACAGATAGTACTGTTTTACGTAATGTTGGTGTCCCTTTTGGACATACATTAATTGGTTTTGGGTCTACACTTAAAGGTTTAGGAAAATTATTATTAAACCAAGCTAAATTTGAAGCTGACCTTGAAAATAATTGGGCTGTCGTTGCTGAGGCAATACAAACTATTTTAAGACGTGAAGCTTACCCTAATCCATATGAAGCTTTAAAAGGTCTAACAAGAACTAACGAAGCTATTAATAAAAACTCTATTTCAAATTTTATTGATACGTTAGAGGTAAGTGATGCTATTAAAACCGAATTAAAAGCGATTTCGCCAAGTAATTACACAGGTATCTAATTATGTTTAATGACAAAACATCTTTAATACTTTGCACTGTAACAGCCATATTATTTATAGTTGGTGTAGCAACAGATTGGTTAAGCCATCCTGTTTATATTGGTATTAATGTTTTGGTTTATTTAATAGTAATTATTAACGTTTTTATGGTTAAAAAACCTGAAGATTACGACGATAATTTTTTTGAAAAAGAAAATAACACATAATAAAAAAGGCTTATCCAATGGATAAGCCTTTTTTTATAACTCTATTAAGGATTATTTAAAAAAGTTAGTTAAGCTTTTAAGTTGTGCTTGATCTATGTCTGCATTTTGTAACTTATCTGTCAATTTAATTAACTCTTCTGGTTTCATGTTATCGCCTAAAATTCTAACAATTGTAAATCCAAACTCATTGGAGCTTGCAAGAACTAAAAACTCGTCAATTGCATCTTCGTCACCTAAAGTGCTAACTTTTACTTTAACACCTTTGTCTTTAAACTCCATTAACTCTTCATACTTTTCGTTATTAAAGACCTTTTTAGCTTTTTGTAACTCTGTTTTATAGCTTTCTAGGTTATTATCTTTAATTCGGTAAGCTAAAATATCTAATTTATCTACAGATTGATATGCTTTTTGCTCATCTGGACTTAGGTTAGCTTTAGAAAAGTCTACAACATCTGCAGCAACATCATAAGACATAAAAGCTGGTAACTCTTGATGGTCTACAAAATAGGTTTGTATCGAGTTTTGGTCTTTACAACTTACTAAAACAATACTTAAAGCAAGGAGTGTTATTATGGATTGGATGGTTGTTTTCATGGTTTTAGTTTTTTGTTTTCTTTTCTAACTCCTCTCCTCCTGGAAGATTCATTTTTTGAGTTAATTTAGAAATCTGGTTTAAATCTATATCTCCTGTTAATGATATTACAACAGTTTCGATACTACGTTTTTCTCCGTTAATTTCAACCTCAGAATCTTTCATTACAGCCTCTAAACCATTAATAAACATTAATAACTCACTTACATGATCACTGTCTTTACCTTCTTTTACATAAAACTTCATGATAACACCATTGTCCTTAACTTCCATTAATTCTTCTAAAGTACCACTACGTGTACTTACCCATTTAGTAATGTCTTTTGCTATAGTTTTATCTCCTGTAGCCATTGTTTTAAAGCTAGTAATACTGTTTACCATATCCATGTAAGCTTTAGCTTCGGCATCATCTGTATTAATATCTATTTTAGCCAACATCTGAAACATTTTTGGCTTAATTGACACGTAACTTACTTTGTCCTCATCACTATATTTTTCAAAAATGTCTTGTGCCATTCCTGTTAAAGGCATCAATAATATTGCTAATACTGTTATTGTTATATATTTTTTCATTGTATTGGGTTTTAAAATTTATGTTATTGTTTTTGGGGTTTGTTAATATTTAAAATGCGACCTACTGGGTTTTCCATTTCTTTTAAATAGTCAACTTGTGTGCCTGCTTTGTTAATAGCGCCTAAATAATGGACTTGTGCTGTACCTTTGTTGAAGGTTCTGGACACCAACTCTAAATACGATTTAGCTTGATTATAAGCTAACCTGTCTGCCTCTGTTATTGTGTCTTCTTTAGGTCTATTAAAATATATACCAACCATTAAGACTGCTACTGCTGCAACGCTTAACCACTTAATTTTATAATTATTTTTAGCGTTTAGTGGTACGTTTTTAGTAAAAGTTTCTTGTTGATTTGCTATATAGTAACCAAAAATAGCTTTGTAATGCTCTAAATGAGGTGCAACAGTCTCTTGTTTAAAATAGTCTTTTAACTGTGCTTCTTCCTTTAAAGTAGTCAGGCCATCTTCGTACTTTTCTAGTAATTGTTCTATATTATTTAACACCATAATTATGTGTACTTGTTAATTTTTCTCTTATTGCTTTTCTTGCTCTTGATAATGCGACTCTAACAGCTGTTGGATTCATGTCTAACATTTTTGCTATTTCGTCATTATCATATTGTTCTATATCTCTTAATTGTACTACCATTTTTTGTTGCTCTGGTAGATCTTCTATAATTTTTGCGACCCATTTTAAACTATCATTAACTTCAATTTGCTTTTGTAAAGCAACATTATGATCTTGATAATTACTATGCACAATTTTTAAATTTTGTGCTTGTTTAGATTTTAACTTATCTAAACAAAAGTTTTTGGTCATGGTCATGGAAAACGCTTCAACGTTTTTATACTGTTCCATTTTAGCTTTGTTTTTCCATAATTTTAAAATAACTTCTTGTGTCGCATCTTCTGCTTCTTCTCTAGACACAAGTAATCGTTTGGCTAATCTAAAGACCTTGTCCTTAAAAGGCATCACAATATTTAAAAACTCGGTTTGTGTCATTTTGGTTGGTTGGTTTCTATTATGACGAGCCATTATTAAATTTGTTACAATTTATTTTCAATATAAAATAAAGTAAGTACATTTATAAAGATAAATTTAAATTATGACTATGAAAAAGACTTGGGCATATACCTTGCTATTACTACTATCCATTAGTTTTACAGCGTGTTTTGAAGATCAGGATGATAATACTATTGCTGATGTCGATATTAAAGATTTTGTATGGAAAGGATTAAACCTTTGGTACTTTTGGCAAGATCAAGTTACAGATTTAGCTGATAATAGATTTTCTAACTCTGAAGATTACACTGCCTATTTAAATAGCTTTGATGCTCCTGATGATTTGTTTTATAACCTTTTATCCGATGAAGACCGTTTTAGCTGGATTGTTGACAATTATTTTGAACTAAATGATGCTTTAAATGGTGTGTCAAAAAGCAACGGAATGGAATTTAGTTTAGGTTTCGTTGATGCTTCCGAAACTGATGTGTTTGGAGTTGTTAATTATGTGTTACCAAACACAAGTGCTAGTTCTAATGGTGTACAACGTGGTAATGTATTTTTAACTGTTGATGGTGTACAATTAACTGAAAACAATTTTGGTGGCTTATTATTTTCTGACAACGACACCTATACAATTGGTCTTGCCGAAATGGATGCTAATGACAACTTTGTTTTAACAGGCGAAACAATTACACTGACCAAACAAGTATATGAAGAAAATCCAATATTAATTAGCAACACCTTTACTGTAGATGGTATTAAAGTTGGTTATTTAATGTACAATCGTTTTACAAGTAATTTTGACCAACAACTTAACACTGTTTTTGGACAATTTGTAGCCGAAGGTGTGCAAGAACTAGTTCTAGATTTACGTTATAATCCAGGAGGAAGTGTTGCCTCTGCGATTAACTTATCAAGTATGATAGCTGGTCAAGACACCTCGGATTTGTTTTTAAAACAACGCTGGAATAATAAAATACAAGCTGCATTAAGCGAAGAAGATGTTACCAGAAACTTTGTTAACCAATTATCAGACGGAACTGCTATTAATACACTTAACCTGGATAAAGTTTACATTTTAGCTCAAGGCAGTAGCGCTTCAGCTAGCGAATTGGTAATTAACGGTTTAAACCCATATATTAATGTTGTACATATTGGAGACACAACTCGTGGTAAAAACGAATTTTCAATAACATTATATGATAGTCCAGATTGCGCTTATTCTTGCACATCAAATATAAATCCTAATCATACTTGGGCTATGCAACCTTTAGTAGGTAAAAATGAAAATGCTAATGGTTTTTATGAATATGAAGCTGGGCTAACACCAACTATTGAATTAGAAGAAACCATTTCTAATTATGGAGTTTTAGGACAACAAGACGAACCACTTTTAGCTAGAGCTATTCAACATTTAACAGGAAACGGAAGATTTAGTAACACACAAAATGAAGCTAAATTTAAAATTATTGAAAGTTCTAATTCTAAAACAATACTTAAAGATAATATGTATATCGATACTAATGATATGCCTAACATTTTTAAATAACCAATGCTATTGAAACACAAAACCTATTTTAACTGGAGTACAGGAAAAGATTCTGCTTTAGCATTATATTATTTATTAAACGACAACAATTATAGCGTCAACCAATTGGTGACTACCATAAATTCTCATTACAATCGTGTCACAATGCATGGTTTAAGACAAGAGTTACTAGTAGCACAAACCCAAGCTTTAAATATTAAAGCTAGTTTTATACAGTTGCCAGAACAACCATCCATGGAAGTCTATAACCAAATCATGCAAGACAGTGTGACTAGTTTAAAAAATCAAGGGTTTACGCATAGTGCATTTGGTGATATTTTTCTTGAAGATTTAAAAGCCTATCGTACAAACCAATTAGCGACTTTAGATGTTGAAGCTGTTTTTCCGTTATGGAAAAAAGACACTAAACAGCTGTTGACTCAATTTTTAAAACTTGGATTTAAAACTATTGTTGTTTGTGCAAATTCTAAATATTTTGACCAAGATTTTGTTGGTACTATTATAGATGAAAACTTTATTGATAATCTTCCTGAAGGAGTCGATCCTTGTGGAGAAAATGGAGAATTTCACACGTTTTGTTTTGATGGTCCAATCTTTAAAAATCCAATACCGTTTACAATCGGAGAAAAAGTATATCGCGAATACAAAGCACCTAAAACCGATGATAATGATGTCTGTAAAAGTGATGCCGAAACTTATGGTGTGTGGTATTGTGATTTAATACCTTAACAATTTCCTAACATTTAACGTATAAAAAAGCCTCTAAATAATTTAGAGGCTTTTATTTGTATTAAATCTGGCTTACTTTTTAACAACTTTAAGCGTAGCACTTCCTTTATTAGTAGTAATATTTACGATATAAACTCCTGAGCTTAAATCTTCGATATTTACTGGATTATCAGTAGACTCTACATTTTTCTTTAAAACCAAACGTCCTTCAGAAGAATAGATAGTTATTAAACCAATTTCTGAAACATAAAATTGTGACGTGGTAGGATTAGGAAAAAGAGAGATTTTTATTTCTTTTGAAAAAGAAGTTACTCCTAATGTGTTTCTGTTAATAACTCCAACAGCATTCAAATCAAATCCACTTGAAGCGTAAGGTGTTGAAAAGGGATCGTTAATAATATTTCCATAAAAATCGTATGTTGCATATGCAGAATCTATGGATCCTACTACATCTATAATTTTAACATGTGTAATATTATTTTTATCTAACATAGTAGACGCTTCAATGTCGCTAATATCAAAAGGAGTACCAAATCCAGAACGATATTTTCCTGCTAAATTATTTACATAAGTGGCATCTACATTACCAAAACCACCTACTTGCGTAGCAGTTTGTGTTTGACTGTGCGAAGGGAACCTAAAATAGTTAACACCATCTGAACTTACCTCAACAAAAGCCAACTCTAAAAACGTATCACTAAAGCTATTCTCAAATACAGCAAAATCAAAACCTTCGTCATCTTTAATAGGTGTATCAAATGTTAAAATTGCTTCTCCACCATCTCCTAAACTCACAACACTTCCGTCTGCGATACCCAAAGCAGAATCTGAACTACCAACACTAGCATATGTATTATTAGATGGATTTGAAATATCTACTAATCCTCTTGTTATAGTCGCTCCTGTTGCCCATTCTGAAAACAATGGACTATCTTGTGCTATTGCTGTTGTACCTGTTTGCCCAGCAGGAGGCGCATATATACCTAACGGAATTTCATATTTATAAACTCCATTTGGGATAATCCCAACGCTATATTCGTTTTCGTATGTACCAGACGTTGTATAGGTTCTAATTTTACCATTGCTAACATAATCCTCGGCATCAGACAAATATAAGGTGTCATCAATTAAAGACAAACCATAAGCTAAAGTTACGTTTTGAGCAGATGTATCTATAAAAGCTGTAGTTGGTAAGCTTCCTGTAAAGTTAAAATTATATATATCATTATTCAACACGTAAAAAGCATTATCATTTTGTACTTGTAAATAATTTGGATGCTCAGTCACTGCAAAATCAAAAATATTCATGACAGAAAAATCATTTAAATCAATTTTATATAATTGTCCTAAAGTTTCATCTCCTGACCATCCAGGTTTTCCTGCGCAAAGCACATACAAATAATCATCATCTGCTATTATAGAATTAGGTATATCTCCAACTACTATTTGAGAGACACTATTATCGACTAAGTCAATTACAGATACAGAATTACCAAAACCATAACCTCCTTGATGTGCTACAAACAATTGATTATTCTTTTTAATGATCTTTTCAGGACCTTCAATAACAGGTATGGTATTTACGACAGTATTTGTAGATAAATCCATGACAGCAACATAATCATCTGTAGTAACTGCTGGGTCTCCCCAATTAGTTATGTAACCAAATCCATTATCAAATGCAATATACCTTGGGTTATTAATATCCGTTGTTACTGTTGCAATGTGTGTAAATGTCACACGATCTACAACATTAATCTCATTACTTCCACTTCCAATGATGTAAGCATGATCGCCATCAAATCCCATGCCTTGTCCTAATTGTCCAATATCTTGACCTGGATTTTGTGTTACAAAAATGTCATTTTCTAATGTTCCTGAATCATTTAAAAATGAAACTGAAGCTGTGTTTGTTCCAAACATACCTTCATTTAAAATAAAAACACCATTATCAAAGCTTTGTGCATAGCCAGAATAGGCTAATAAGCTAAAAATAAATGTTAATACGAATAGATAGTTTTTTTTCATGTATTTAAGTTTTAGTTTGTTTGTGATTTTATCCTTTAAATTATTTAATTAAGCGCTTTGATTAAAATTACAAGTACAGATGAAATTGTTGTACATAAAATAAAAGCCTCTAAATATTTTAGAAGCCTTTATTAATGGTTGGTTGGTGGTTTTTAATTGATTTATTATTATTATTAGTTGAAGTAAATTTTAGAAGCTCCTAATCCAACATCAAAACTATTTGTTTCTGTTCCTGAAGAGATATCATATACTTTTAAAGTACTATTTTCTGTAAAACTAGCATCTGTTAAATATAAAAGGTTGTTTTTAACAGACAAACCATAAGCATAACCAGCAGTAATATTAAACAATGAAGCAGCTGGTAAACCAGTATCGCTATCAGATAAACTATATACTCCATTATTTAAGATATAATAAGCATTACCGTTACTATAAGTCATTAAATCAGGATGTTGCCCTTCAGAAAACTCCATGTTAGAAATTATAGAATTATCATTTAAATCAATTCTTGTAATTGATGCTAATGTTTCAACTGGAGGTGTTAACCAAGATTGATTTGCTCCAGAACTCAACACTATTAAATGTCCTTGATTATCAATAAACATTTCATCAGGCACATCGTTAACTGCAATAGTTTCCAGAGAGCTATCTATTGTATTGATTACGGATACAACATTATTAACGTTATGACCTCCTTTATGAGATACATATAATTTGTTTGCATTTACTAAAACTTGTTCTGGCCCTTCTGATACAGCTATATTAGAAGTTATTGTGTTAGAGTTTAAATCCAGAACAGCTACATAATCATCTGTTGTATCAGTTCCATCTCCCCAATTTGTTATATAACCTTTTCCATTTACTACAGTCATATATCTTGGATTATCTAATCCAGAACTTATTGTTGTAATGACTTGAAATGTATATCTATTAACTACTTTTAAAGCGTTTGATCCATTTTCAATGATATAACCTAGATTACCATCAAAAGCCATACTTTGTACTAAATTTCCTAATGTTTCTCCATTAACATTTTCGTAAACTGTATTTTCAACATACTCTAAATCATTTGACACAAAAGATATTGATCCTGTACCATTGGTAAAGTTTCCTTCTTCTGTAATTATAATACCATTTTCATAATCGCCTAAAGGAACAACAGGTGTTGTTGAGTCATCATCATTACTACAAGATGTAAAAATTAAGACTATGCTTAAAGCTAATATTGCTAATTTGTTAAGTTTCATTTTTTAAAATTTAATTGTTGTTTGAATTGTAAAGCTTCTATTTGGCATTGGACGCAATGCTACATTCTCATAATAGGTATTAAAAAGATTATTAACTTTTAACTCTACTATGTAGTTTGTATTTCCTTTTGAATTTAAATTATAAGCAATACCTAAATTACTGACATTATAAAATGGTAATTCGTCTCTTGAAAGGGTAAAGACTTCTCCGTTAAATAAATGCTGATAATACATACTAAACTGTTTGTATCCATAAGATAAATTAGCATTTGCTTTATGAAAAGGCACATATAATAATTGTTGACTAGCGGTTTTATCTTCAGCTATTGTATGAGAGTAGAGCCCTTTTAATTCTAGGTTATGATTTTTAAACTGTTGTTTAAAACCTAATTCGGCTTCAACTCCGTAATGTTCAGTTTCAGCAATATTTATTGGACTCCAAAGTCCTGATGTATTAGGTCTCCATTGTATTAAATCTGAAGTGGTTATATAATAAGCATTCAGTTTTAAATTAATTTTTTTATAATTTAATTCTTGTCCCAAATCTATTTGATATGATGATTCTGGAACCAAATCAGGGTTTCCTCCTGGTTGCCAAAACAAATCATTAAATGTTGGGACTCTGTAATTTTTAGATGCATTTATTTTTATAGCATAATTTTTAGCTAATTGAATTTTAGAATCTACAGAAAACACTAAAGGACTTGTAAACCCACTGGTAAAATCCTTTCTTAGATTTAAACCATATGTGATTTTTTCGGTTGGGTTATGCTGTAATAAAGCGGTCGCTGAAAATACTTGCCTATTGGGACTACCAAAACTACCTCCTTCTCCATCAATAGTGTTGTATTCTAAAATTGATTTTAATGCTATTTTATCAGATACATCATAATTTAAATCGTGCTTTAAAACTAGAGTGTTGACCTTTCCAAACGAAAAATTAGCCTTCTCCTTATTTTCAAAATATTTATATTCTTCATGTAAATGGGCTACTTTAAACTTGGACTGGATGGTTGTACCAATATGTGACCATTCTAACATGTTCCTGTAATTAAAATCTTTATATCCACTTTTAGAAGGCGCTACCAATGTACCTGAAAAATTACGGTCACTAAAAAAAGTTTGATGGTACAACTTTAAGACATCTGTATCGCTTATAAAATATCCTAAATTAGCATTAATATTTTGATTATTAAAAGCTCCATTTTGGTTGGTTAAATCGGTATCTAAATACTTATAATCATTATCAGAATCCACATAACTTACACCTATATTTCCTGCAAAATTGGTATTTCCAAAATCCGTAGATAAACTATATTGCTTAGTATTGAAACTACCTAAACTTACACGTGCTGTTGAATTAAAATGATTAATAAATTGTAATTTATTATTTAAATGTACAGTACCTCCAATACTACCACTTCCGTATTGTACACTTCCTCCTCCACTTTTAATATCTACCGAACTAAAGTTTGTTGTATTTATAGTATTAAAATCAGTTTGACCGTTTAATTGCGAGTTTATATTTATTCCATTCCAGATGACAGCAGTTTGTGAGGCATTGGTCCCTCTAAATGATGGAGAAGACACCATACCAAAACCGTTTTCTTTAAAGTAAATATTAGAATTAAAGCGTAATAAATCTGTAAAAGTAGATGTGTTTTTGTTTAATACAGAATCGTTTAAAACGGTGACTTTAAATCCAGCAGCATTACGTTTCAATTTAACATCACTCAACTCAATTTCATCTAAAAACTGAATAGAGTCCGTTGGTGTTTGTCCAAAGGACAACACGCAATAACATACAGCAAAAAATACTACAATATTCTGTTTCATAAATCTTAAAAATCTTTCTCCCGAAGATTGTATTAGATGACAAATTTGGCAGGTCTCCTGACTTGCGTCTTGTTATTGGTCTTCCCATCTTAATGACAGTGACATGAAGTGTAATAACAAGCGTTATAGCTTACAGTTGCGGGAACAGTTCTGGATTTTAACCAGATTCCCTTTTAATCCATTCAATAAAACTGAATGGAACCTAAATTCGATTGCGAAAGTACTATTAAATATTAATTTGTGACTACTTTTTTTTGTTCATTTTATAAATCAAATAAACAAAGCCAATTAAAAAATGAACAATAATCACACCTCCTACTATATATATTGTTAAATTTGAACCGTCTCTCATAACTAAAATTTTATATAAATTTAAAGGAAACAATTCCGCTAAAGTGTTACCTATGTTACAAAACAAAGTCTATTTATTACTGTTTATATCTTCATTTTTACTATTTAATTGTAAAGAAGATAAAGGTATTATCCGAAAACTACCACCTCTTGAAAAATCAACAAATAGTATTACTTATGCTGAAGGTTTTAGTGTTGAAGAGGTCAGTGGTTTTAAAGTTTTAAAAATTAATAACCCTTGGCCAAATGCAGACAAAACCTATAAGTATGTATTAATATCTAAAGAAGAAGCTGCAAAAAGATCTTTTATGAAAGGTGAATATGATGGCATTATCATAACTCCTGTCAAACGTATTGTAGTGACATCAACAACACATATTCCTGCATTGGAGTTGTTAAATGAAGAAGAAAGCTTGATTGGTTTTCCTGGCACAGATTATGTTTCGTCGCAAAAAACAAGACTACTTATAGATAATGGAAGCGTTAGAGAGTTAGGAAAAAATGAAGGTTTAAACACAGAAGTACTTCTAGATCTAAACCCTAATCTTGTTGTTGGATTTGGTGTAGACGGTTCTAGCAAATCTTTAAATACAGTCAGTAAAGCCAATATACCTGTAGTTTATAATGGTGATTGGGTAGAAAAATCTCCTTTAGCTAAAGCTGAATGGATTAAGTTTTTTGGTGCGTTATATAATAAAACAAAGCAAGCCGATTCTATTTTTAAAACCATAGAAACGGATTACAAAGCAGCAAAAAAACTAGCACAAACGGTTAAAAACAGACCAACAGTAATAAGTGGAGCAATGCACAAAGATGTATGGTACCTTCCAAACGGAACGAGTACTGAAGCTCAATTTTTAAAAGATGCTAATGTGGACTATTTATATGCTGACACAACTGGTAAAGGAAGTTTAGCTTTAAGCTTTGAAACCGTCTTTGAAAAAGCAAAAAGTGCAAACCTTTGGTTAAGTCCATCTTATTACCCAACTAAGGAAGCTTTAAAAGAAGTCAACACACATTACACACAATTTGATGCTTTTAAAAATAATGCCATATATACATTTTCTAATACTACAGGTAAAACTGGAGGTGTTTTGTATTATGAGCTTGGTTTAGCAAGACCTGATTTGGTATTAAAAGATATTATTAAAATTAGTCATCCAGAACTATTACCATATTACCAACCGTTTTTCTTTAAACAACTAAAGTAATACAAATACAATCCCTAATATTTAAACAATATTCTACCCTAAGTCAAATACTAAACTATTGAAAAACAACTATCAATATAGCTTTATAATTTTAATAATACTATTGGTTGTCTTGTGCTGTGTAAACATCAGTTTAGGCTCTATATCCATTAGTTTTAACACTATAATAGATAGTTTTTTGGTGGATTCTTCAGACTATAGTAGTAAAGAATACATCATACAAAATTACCGTTTACCAAAAGCCATCACAGCTATTTTAGTAGGTTCTGGCTTAGGTATTTCTGGTTTATTAATGCAAACATTGTTCAAAAACCCTTTAGCTGGACCTTTTGTTTTAGGTATAACCTCGGGAGCCAGTCTTGGTGTCGCTTTAGTTATTTTAGGTAGTGGTATTTTTGGCGGATTTCTAGCCACATTTCTATTATCAAAATGGAGTTTAGTCATTGCAGCAAGCATAGGTAGTTTTTTAGTCCTACTATTAGTCTTAATAGTCTCTTCAAAAGTTAGAGATACTATGGCTATTTTAATTATTGGATTAATGTTTGGTAGCATTACGTCTGCCATAGTTAGCGTACTATCCTACTTTAGTAGTGCAGAACAATTGCAGCAATACATTTTTTGGGGATTTGGTAGTTTAGGAGATTTAGATTGGACCGAAGTCAAAATATTTTCACTTATTTATACTATTGGCATCCTTTTTAGCGTAGCATCCATTAAAGGGCTAAACACCTTATTATTAGGTCAAAACTATGCAAAAAGCTTAGGTTTAAACATCAAAAAAAGTCGCTTAATAATTATTATTGCAACAAGTTTATTAGCAGGTACAATAACTGCATTTGCAGGACCAATTGCATTTATAGGTTTAGCCATTCCGCATATAACAAGACAAGTATTTAATACTTCAAACCATAAAATATTATTACCTGCAGTTTTTTTATTTGGTGCAATAATCATGTTAATTTGCGACAGCATTGCACAATTACCAAACACAGACTATTTATTACCAATCAATGCCATCACCTCATTAATAGGTGCACCAGTTGTGGTTTGGTTATTAGTTAGACAACGTAAAATGGTGTTTTAATATTATGAAAACCTCTTTAAAACATACCATCCTAAAAACCGAAAATCTACACATTGGATATACCTCTAAAAAAGAAACTATTACAGTTGCCTCCAATATTAATTTAACCTTAAACAAAGGCGAATTAATAGGTTTAGTTGGTGGTAACGGAATCGGGAAATCTACATTATTAAAAACACTAACAAAAGTTCAAAACCCTTTACAGGGAAATATTAGCATTAACCAAAAAACTTTAGAAAACTACAGTAATTTAGAACTAGCAAAAACGCTAAGTTTGGTTTTAACCGAAACTTTAACAGCAAAAAATCTAACCGTTTTTGAATTGATTGCCTTAGGAAGACAACCTTACACCAATTGGGTTGGCACAATAACCGAAGCTGATATAAGTATTATTAATAAAGCTATCAGTCAGACAAATATTACAGATTTAAAACACAAAAAATGTTTCGAGCTTAGTGATGGTCAACTACAAAAAGTAATGATAGCACGTGCTTTAGCACAAGATACCGATTTAATTATTCTAGACGAACCAACGTCACATTTAGACATGTACCACAAGGTGTACATCTTAAAACTACTTCAAAAAATAACCAAAGAAACCGGTAAAACCATCTTGTTTTCGTCTCACGAAATAGATTTAGCCATCCAATTATGCGATAGTATGATTGTCATGTCAAATAATTCTATTGTTAGTGACTCACCTTGTCATTTAATCGAAAAAGGTGCGTTTTCTAACCTGTTTCCGGAAGATATGATTGTTTTTGACCCAAATACAGGCAGTTTTAGAGTTAAAAAGTAATTTAACCTCATACTTTAAAATTTAAATAACAAACAAACAAACAAACAAACAAACAAACAAACGTCATACTGAACTCGTTTCAGTATCTCATCTTTATTGAGTGTTTTGTGTTCTCTTCAATTAAATTATACTAACTTAAATATGAATCAGTAGTAAAAATCACCAAACATACGTCATACTGAACTTGTTTCAGTATCACACATTAATTAAGGTTTTTATAAATTCTATTTTATTGAATCAACTTCATTTAAATTTAAATTAAAAATCATAAACAACGTCATGCTGAACTCGTTTCAGTATCAAATATTTATCAAGTATTTTGTATTCTCTTCAGTTAAATTATACTAACTTAAATATCAATCAGTAGTAAAAACCACCAAACATACGTCATACTGAACTTGTTTCAGTATCACATATCATATTTAGCATTTTAAAAGTCTATTTTAATACCTCATAAACTAACTATTAATTACTTTCAGTAGTAACTAAATTAAGTATTCAATTTATAAAAATACTAACTTCTCACTGAGAGACAAATTAACTATCTTTACACAAATTCTTTGTTAATAAAAATGAACGACAACATCATCCTTATTATTGCTATATTAATTGCTGCCACTATTGGTGGTTATTTAGGTATGCTTTTTACTAAACTAAAAAGTAAAAGCGAAAAAAGCACCTTAGAAGAGCGTAACAATAACCTACAACTTCAGTTAAATGACTTAAAACACTACCATACTACTGAAAACGAAAAACAAACCTCTAGTTTTAATACACAATTAGGAGATTTACGTGACACGATTTCTAAAATCGAAACCGATCGTGAAGCCATTAGACGTGAAAAGGATTTTTTAAGTCAAGAATTAGCTAGAAAAAATACCGAGTTTGAAAATCTACAACAACTTAATATAAAACGTGATGAAGAACTTGAAATTAGACAAGAACAATTACGTAAAGATTTTGAGCTATTAGCTACTAAAATATTAGACGAAAAAAGCGAAAAGTTTACACTTCAAAATAAAGAAAACATCAAAAACATTTTAAATCCTTTACAGGAAAAAATTATGGTTTTTGAGAAAAAAGTAGACGATACTCAAAAAGAAAGTATCAGCATGCACAGTGCTTTAAAAGAGCAATTGCTAGGTTTAAAAGACTTAAACCAACAAATGACTAAAGAAGCAACCAACCTGACTAGAGCTTTAAAAGGTGACAGTAAAATGCAAGGTAATTGGGGAGAATTAGTCCTAGAACGTGTGCTTGAAAAGTCTGGTTTAGAAAAAGACAGAGAGTATTTTGTACAACAAAACTTTACCAGAGAAGATGGCTCTAGAGTATTACCAGATATTGTATTACACTTACCAGGAAACAAAAAAATGATTATTGACAGTAAAGTGTCTTTAACAGATTATGAACGCTATGTTAATGCAGAAGATCAAGAACGTGAGACTTATTTAAAAGCACACTTGAACTCGATTAAAAAACACGTAGACCAACTGTCTGACAAAAAATATGAAGATTTATATGATATTGAATCTCCTGATTTTGTCTTACTTTTTATTCCTATCGAGCCTGCTTTTGCAGTTGCTATAAACGCAGATAATACGTTATACAATAAAGCTTTTGAAAAAAATATTGTTATTGTAACACCTTCTACCCTATTGGCTACATTACGTACTGTTGATAGCATGTGGAATAACGAGAAACAACAACAAAACGCTATTGAAATTGCAAGACAAGCAGGTGCTTTATATGATAAATTTGAAGGATTAGTATCTGACTTAACTGGTGTTGGAAAGAAAATTGACGATGCCAAAAAAGACTATTCTGCTGCAATGAACAAGCTTGTTGATGGACGCGGAAACCTGATTAGAAGTGTTGAAAAAATTAAAAAACTTGGTGCAAAAGCTAAAAAATCTTTACCAGAAGCTTTTATTAAACGTGCCGAATCTGACGATTAACCCAAAGATATTATGATAAAATTTTTAGTAAAAACCTTAGTTGTAATTATATTATTAATCGCTGCATACTTCAGCTTTATCTATTTTGCTACTTATAGTGAAGGTGTAAGAGCTGGTGAGCTTGTTAAGTTTAGTAGCAAAGGTGTCATGTTTAAAACTTGGGAAGGCGAAGTTAGTCAAGGTGTGTCTGAGGCTCAACTTTTTAAATTTTCAGTAGAAGATAAAGAGACACAGGTTATTAAAGATCTAAATCGTTTGCAAGGTAAATTTGTAAAATTAACGTATTTTGAACGCTACAAAACCTTTTTCTGGTTAGGTGACACTAAATATTTTATTACTAAAGTAGAAGAAGACAAAGACCGACGATCTAATTATTAATTATGAAAAATTACAAAAAAGTAGACGCTTCACGCATTAGTATTTCAGAATTAATGCTGCCATCACACTCCAATTTTAGTGGAAAAATACATGGTGGATACATACTAAATTTAATGGATCAAATTGCGTTTGCTTGTGCTTCTAAACACTCAAAAGCCTATTGTGTTACTGCTAGTGTGGATACTGTAGATTTTTTAAATCCAATTGAAGTTGGAGAGTTAGTAACCATGAAAGCGTCTGTAAATTTTGTTGGAAACACATCAATGGTTGTTGGTATTCGTGTTATTGCAGAAAACATACAAACAGGAGTTATAAAACATTGTAACTCGTCTTACTTTACAATGGTTGCAAAAGACGAAAGTGGTAAATCCACACCTGTACCTGGTCTAATTTTAAATGACAAAAATGAAGTCAAACGTTTTTTAAAAGCTTTAAAACGTATGGAAACAAAAAAACAACGTCAGTTTGAATTTGATCATCAAGATTTTTCACATATTGATTATTTACCATTACTTCAAGATCATAAAGTTAGGATAGATTTACCTGATAATTTTTAATAAAAAAACCTTCAATTAAAATTGAAGGTTTTTTTGTATTGTATCTATTTTGACAATTACTTACTTAAGTACATTTTACGTCTTGAGTATAGATTGTAAAATTCGTCATCTTTTAAATCGTCAATAAATAAGATGCTTTCTCCGGTACTTTTCATTTCTGGACCTAGCTTTTTATTTACATTATGAAACTTGTTAAAAGAAAACACAGGTTGTTTTATTGCATAACCGTTTAATTTTGGGTTAAATTCAAAATCAGTTACTTTCTTTTCACCTAACATCACTTTAGTTGCATAGTTTACGTAAGGTTCTCCGTAAGCTTTAGCTATAAACGGAACCGTTCTTGAAGCTCTTGGATTAGCTTCAATTATATAAACTTTATCATCTTTAACTGCAAACTGTATGTTTATTAAACCTACTGTATTTAATGCTAAAGCAATCTTTTTAGTATGATCTTTAATTTGTTGCATTACTAAATCTCCTAAGTTAAAAGGAGGTAATAAAGAGTTACTATCACCAGAGTGTATACCACAAGGTTCTATATGCTCCATAATACCAATAATGTATACATTTTCACCATCGCAAATAGCATCTGCTTCAGCTTCAATTGCACCATCTAGATAATGGTCTAAAAGTAATTGGTTTCCTGGCATACGACTTAATAAGTCTACGACATGCTTTTCAAGTTCTTCTTTATTAATAACAATCTTCATACCTTGACCACCAAGTACGTAAGAAGGTCTTACTAATATTGGAAAATCTAATACATCTGCAATTGCTGCTGCTTCATCAGCTGTTGTTGCAATATCAAATTCTGGATAAGGAATTTCTAAATCCTTTAATAAAGTAGAAAAATGCCCTCTATCTTCGGCTAAATCTAATGCTTGGTAACTTGTACCTAATATTTTAATACCGTAACGCTCAAGTTTTTCGGCTAATTTTAAAGCGGTTTGACCACCAAGTTGCACTATAACACCTTCTGGCTTTTCATGCTTAATGATATCGTAAATATGTTCCCAGAATACAGGTTCAAAATACAGTTTATCAGCAGTATCAAAATCGGTAGAAACCGTTTCTGGATTACAGTTAATCATGATGGTTTCGTAACCACATTCTGCTGCAGCTAAAACACCATGAACACAACAGTAATCAAACTCGATCCCTTGACCAATACGGTTTGGACCAGATCCTAAAACAATTACTTTTTTCTTATCTGAAACAATACTTTCATTATCTGCTTGTCGTGTTCCGTCTGCAGTTTCAACATCATTTTCAAACGTTGAATAATAATATGGCGTTTTTGCTTCAAACTCTGCTGCACAAGTATCAACCAGTTTATAAACACGATTAATATTTAATTCTTCACGTTTATTATAGACTTGACTTTCTAAACAACCCAACATGTGTGCTATTTGTCTGTCTCCATATCCTTTTTGCTTCGCTTCAAGTAATAAATCCTTTTGAATAGTATCAATAGTAAAAGTTGAGATTTCTTTTTCTATGAAATATAATTCTTCGTATTGCTTTAAAAACCACATGTCAATTTTAGTGATTTCATGAATACGACTTAACGGTATTCCCATTTGAATGGCATCATAAATAGCAAAAACACGATCCCAACTAGCGTGTGTTAGTTTATCTATAACTTGGTCGTAGTTTTTATAACCTTTACCATCTGCACCTAAACCGTTACGTTTAATTTCTAGCGACTGAGTTGCTTTGTGCAAGGCTTCTTGAAAGCTACGTCCAATTCCCATAACTTCTCCAACAGATTTCATTTGTAAACCTAAAGTCCTGTCTGATCCTTCAAATTTATCAAAATTCCAACGTGGTATTTTTACGATTACATAATCTAAAGTCGGCTCGAATAAAGCAGAAGTAGATTTAGTAATTTGGTTTTCAAGTTCATCTAAATGATATCCTAAAGCTAGCTTAGCTGCAATTTTTGCAATTGGATAACCTGTCGCTTTACTTGCTAAGGCAGAAGAACGCGATACACGAGGGTTAATCTCGATAGCAATAATATCTTCGTTTTCATCTGGACTTACAGCAAATTGTACATTACAACCTCCTGCAAAATCACCAATATTGCGCATCATATGGATTGCCATATCACGCATTTTTTGGTATGTTTTATCACTTAATGTCATTGCTGGAGCGACTGTAATCGAGTCTCCTGTGTGGATACCAATAGGATCCATGTTTTCAATAGCACAAATAATAACAACATTATCGTTTGAGTCTCTAAGTAACTCTAACTCGTATTCCTTCCAGCCAATTAAGGCTTTATCAATCATGACTTCGTGGATTGGAGACGTCTCTAAACCACGTGTTAACAACTCGTCAAAATCTTCTTCTTTATAAACAAAAGAAGCTCCTGCTCCTCCTAAAGTAAAGGATGCTCTAATAATTAAAGGGAAACCAAACTCTTGTGCAATTTCTTTTCCTTTTAAATAAGAAGTCGCTGTTGCTTGAGGTGCCATAGGAATACCAATATCAAGCATTAACTCTCTAAACTTCTCTCTATCTTCTGTAATATTAATAGCGTCAATATTTACACCTATTATTTCTACACCAAAATCTTTCCAAATACCTTTTTCGTCTGCTTCAATACATAAATTCAAGGCTGTTTGTCCTCCCATAGTAGGTAAAACAGCATCAATATGTGGATGCTCTTTAAGTATTTGAATTATTGATTTAGTCGTTAATGGCAACAAGTAAACATGATCTGCCATACTTGGGTCAGTCATAATTGTTGCTGGATTAGAGTTTATTAAAATGGTTTCGATACCATCTTCTCTTAACGATCGTAAAGCCTGAGTACCAGAGTAATCAAACTCACAAGCTTGACCAATTACTATTGGACCTGAACCAATAATTAAAATCGATTTTAAATTAGATTGTTTTGGCATTTTATTAATTTTATTTCGGTTATCAAAAATAATCAAATTTGGATACAAAAAAAGGCGTTACACCTAAGTAACGCCTTTAATATATTAACAATTGAAAATCATTAATTATCTTTTATGTCTAGTCTCAGTTGAAACAGATATTTTCTTTCTTCCTTTAGCACGACGACGCGCTAATACCTTTCTACCATTAGCAGAAGCCATTCTCTCTCTAAAACCATGTTTATTTCTTCTTTTTCTCTTTGATGGTTGAAACGTTCTTTTTGGCATTGTCTTATGTTTTTAAATCTAAATAGTAAATGTTTTAAATGTTTTAGACTTTCCCTAAAACTGAGCGCAAATATACAACGACTTTTTTATTTGACAAACCTAATTTTAAAAATATTTTTAAAGATTTTTTTAGTTTCTTTGTACTCCAATAAAAAATACGCCTAAAAGCGTTTAAATTTAAGTAAAAATAAGACATTTAAAATTAACAATAATGTACAATAAAGTAATAAAATTAATAATAGCAATCGGAATTTTTGGTGTAGCCATCTGGCAATTTGTAGAAGGAAACATAGGAAATGGTATCATGTACATCCTTTTATCTCTGATATTTGTCTTTTTATATTTTAAAAATGAATTTATTTTACTTGCGTTTTTAAGATTAAGAAAACAAGATTATCCTGGTGCTAAAAAATGGTTAGATAAAATTAAAAATCCAGAAACTGCTTTAGTACAAAAACAACAAGGTTACTATAACTTTTTAAACGGTATCATGGTGTCTCAAGATAATATGAGTGAAGCTGAGCGTTACTTTAGAAAAGCAGAAAAGCTTGGATTATCTATGGATCATGACATGGCAATGGTTAAATTAAACTTAGCAGGTGTTGCTTTATCAAAAAGAAGAAAGCAAGAAGCGACTAACTTATTGGCCGAAGCACAAAAATTAGATAAACAAGGCATGTTAACAGATCAGATTAAAATGATGAAAGAAAACATGAAACGTGCCCAAGCACCAAAACAACATTATGGTCAAGGTGGATCTATTAGAGCACAAAAGAGAAGAAGTAGATAATCAAACTACATTTTATAAAAAAAGGTCAAACTATTTAGTTTGACCTTTTTTTATGCAAAATAATACTACTTATAATAATGGTGCCCAAAGCCTACAATATGCTTCTTGAATGCGTTTTATATTAGAACGCTCTGTCCATTGATTAAAATCTATTTGAGCTGCACTCTCTAAATCATTCATAAATATAGCTTTGGCTTCTTTGGCTTTATCTTTATTGTAGATTAAAGCATTGATTTCAAAATTAATATTAAAACTTCTATAATCCATATTACAAGTTCCAATAGTTGTAAAGACATCATCTACAACCATGGTTTTAGCATGAATAAAACCTTTTTCGTATCTATAAATTTTAATATTTGCTTCTAATAACTGTTCTAAATATGAATTTGTTGCATGTTTTGCTGTCCACGAATCTGATTTATACGGAATTAAAAGCCTAACATCTACTCCACTTTTTGAAGCTACTTGCATGGCTGTAATAATCTGATCGTTTGGTATAAAATATGGCGTTGTGATGTACACATAATCCTCTGCAGTAACTATAGAAAAAAATATGGCTTCCATAATATTAGCCCAATCGGTATCTGGACCACTGGCTGCTATTTGAACAGGCTGAATAGTTTCTACCTTATTTTGAGGAAAAAACGAACGGTCTAATTCTAAAGTCGTATCTGCTACAAAATTCCAGTTTGTCAAAAATTGTGTTTGTAAAGTAAATACAGCCTCTCCAACAATTTTTAAGTGTGTATCTCTCCAATAAGCTTTATTTTCTGGATAATTAACATAGGTATCGGATACGTTTATACCTCCAACATATCCAATTTCTCCATCAATAATGACTATTTTTCTGTGGTTTCTGTAATTCATTTTACCAGCAAATCTAGGAAACAACACTGGCATAAAGGCATAAAAATTAACACCTGATTCAGTCATTTTTTTCTTCATTTTAGAAGAAATTTTACTACCTACATCATCAAAGCTTAATCTAACAATAACGCCTTCTTTTGCCTTTTGACATAATAAGTTAATAAACTTTGTACCGATTTTATCATCTTTTAAAATGTAATATTCAATATGAATATGCTCCTTTGCATTTTGAATATCTTTAAAAAGGATTTCAAATTTATTTTCACCATTTAAAATAATTTCGATGTCATTATACTTAGTTAATGGTGATTTATCATTTTTTTGAAGTAAATGAATCAACCTAATTTGGTCTTCTTCAATATTAGCTTCATAACTTGTTAAAGTCTCTGGATCAAGATTTAACTTTTGGTTTATTGATTTGATTAATGAATTGTTTAAGACGTCCTTTCGGTTAAAAATCTTATCTTTTCTATATTCTTGACCAAAAAAATAATATACAATCAATCCAAAAAAAGGAAACACTAACAATACAATAATGTATGTTAGTGTTTTAGTTGGATTAATTGACTTAAATAATATGGTTGCTACTGCAATAATTACTAAAATATAATTTAAGACAATTGCAACAGTCCACCAATATTGACTTATAAAATCTAGCATTTATGGGTTTGTTTGATAATATCCTTCTCTAGGAATGTCAATATAATATTGCTTTCTAGATTTGTTATTTAAATGAGGCTCTCTCAACCAAGGGTTATGCAATTTTAAAATTTTATAGTTTATACCAAACTGTTTTGCAAAACCTGCAAAATCCGTAACTGCTGTATCTACAGCCACCTGATAAGTTGGCACAGTAGTATATAAATCTTTATCTCTAAAATTAAACCCATATTTATCTGGGTTTGATAAGATTTCTTTTAAAGCTATAATTCTAAACACATAACGACCAGTTTCTTCTCCTAAAAGTAGATCGTAATAACTTGTTACATCTTGTGCTTTTAATCGTTTTGAAATCCCGTAATTACCTGCATTATATGCTGCTGCTGCAGAAGTCCAAGATCCTAAACTTCTTTTAGCTTTTATTAAATAATCACATGCTACTTCTGTTGCTTTTTCTAAATGGTAACGCTCATCTACATTATCATTAACTTCTAATCCATGCTCACGTCCAGTCGCTTTCATGATTTGCCAAAACCCACTTGCTCCTGCTGGAGAGCGTGCGTCTGTTAAACCACTTTCTATCACTGCTAAATATTTAAAATCATCAGGAATACCGTGTTTTGCTAAAATAGGTTCTATAATAGGAAAATACTTTTTAGCACGTTTAAACATTAACAATCCATTAGATTGCCAATAAGTGTTTACTAAAAGCTCTTTATCCATACGCTCATAAATATCTGGATTTGATAAAGGAACTTCCTCTCCTGCAAACTCTAAATACGTTGGCATCTGTATAGCGTAAACATTATAATCGTTTATAATTTGTTTTTCAAAATTTTCGTCTGTTGGAGCATCTTGATAGGCGTTAATAAATAACATACCTAATGCTGCTAAACCTACTACTGCTAGGCTTTTTTGTACTATCTTCATCGTCTTATCTTTTTCTTTTAAATATAAAATATTTTATGTGATTTACTTAATGTTTAAGCAATTAATTTTGGTAAATTTTGATTAAACCATTTGTACCTATTTATTATCATAATATGCGTACCTCCTTTGATTGTAATGCAATCTGAAAGATTGGAAAACGGAAAAACCAAATCATTATCGCCATGGATATGCACAACACCATCAATAGGTTGTTCTTGTTCCCAACACACAACTTGTTCTATAGCCCAATCAAGGTAGTTTTTATCACTAACAGACAGGTACTTTTTGTATAACTCAATACGCTTGGTAATAGTATTTCCAAAAGCATATTTTGCTAATAAATCTATATTACTTAGCAATTGAGTTGGTAAAATCTTGTAAGCTTTGGTTGCTTTAAGTAGTTTCATACGTTTTGGTAACTCATGCTTAGTCTTTACACTTGACACAATAATTACCTTTTTAGTATTAATTAGCTTACTAATTTCTTGAACTAAAATACCTCCAAAAGAAACACCAATTAGGACTGGATTGTCATGTTTTATATCTTGACAAATACGTTTTGCATAGGAAGAAATGCTTTCGTTTTTTTCTGGAATTTTCCATTCTAACCAATGTATTTGATATTGATCTTCGGGTAATTTTATGTGCTCGAAAATTGTCGGGTTAGCTGCCATTCCTGGCATTAAATAGACTGGTATTACTTGCTGACTCATAAGGTTTTAACATTACGCAAGGCTATTGCTAATAGTTTTTTTTGTACATTTGTACTGTAAAGCTATAAAATAGTTTGGTACTATTTTTGAAACTCTCCCAATAATTAATAAAACTTTATAAACATGATTGATGCAGCAGAGTTAGTTGACAACGAGTTTTTACGTCAATTTGAACTGAAAATAGACGATCATTTTGCTAAAATTGAATACTCTTTACAGGAACGAAAGATTTTTTTAACTAAATTAATACTTCCTGAACCACTTAATAATGAAGAGTTTATTTCAGAATTTTTAAAAACTGTTTTGGACACAATGGAAGACCGCAACTTAAGTGTTGTGCCAACAAGTCCAGAAATCGCAAAATTTATTAGACGAAACAGACGATATAAAAAATTATTACCTGTTGGTCTAAGAATCTGATTAAAATGAAAACTAAAGAAAATCCGAAGTAAAATTACTTCGGATTTTTTTTATGCTGATTGTTGGTTAATAAAATCAAACCTTACCAAACCATCGTCATCAATTTTAGTTAATTCTATATTGTGTAAGGTGTTAACAAACTCTGGATTCCATGGTGTTTTAACTTTTACATAATTATCTGTAAATCCATGGATGTAACCTGCTTTATTTTCGGATTCAAATAATACTTTTCTTGTGGCTCCTATTTGACTTTCATAAAAAGCACGACGTTTTTTTGCACTTAAACCACGTAGCATTTTACTGCGTTTAGTACGTATGTTTTTAGGTACAACTTGGTCTAAACTTGCTGCAACAGTATTGGCTCTTTCTGAATATGTAAAAACATGTAAATAACTAATATCAAGTTTGCTTAAAAAATTGTAAGTTTCTAAGAAATGTTCTTCGGTTTCACCAGGAAAGCCAACAATAACATCTACACCAATACAAGCATGAGGCATAACTTGCTTTATTTTTTTAACTCTATCTACATATAATTCACGCATATAACGACGACGCATTGCTTTTAAAATGTCATTGCTTCCGCTTTGTAAGGGAATATGAAAATGAGGCACAAATGTTTCACTTTTAGACACAAAATCTATGGTTTCATTTTTAAGCAAATTAGGTTCGATTGAAGATATTCTTAAACGCTCTATACCTTCTACTTCATCTAAGGCTTGTACTAACTCATAAAAGGTGTGTTCATGCTTTTTATTACCAAATTCACCTTTACCATAATCACCAATATTAACTCCTGTTAATACTATTTCTTTTATGTTTTGCTGAGATATTTCTCTGGCATTTTTTAATACATTATCTAATGTATCACTTCTTGAAATCCCTCTAGCTAAAGGGATTGTACAGTAAGTACATTTATAATCACAACCATCTTGGACTTTTAAAAAAGCTCTGGTACGATCACCAATGGAGTAACTTCCGACGTAAAAATCTGCGTCTTCTATTTCGCATGAATGGACTTCGCCTAAATCGTTTTTAGACAAATCGTTAAGGTAGTCTGTTATTTTAAATTTTTCGGTAGCACCAAGGACTAAATCTACACCATTTACATCTGCTAACTCTTGAGGTTTTAACTGTGCATAACATCCAACAGCAACCACAAAAGCTTCTGGATTAGATTTTTGAGCTTGCTTAACGATAGTCTTAAAACGTTTGTCTGCATTTTCTGTAACAGAACAAGTGTTTATAACGTAGATATCTGCTGGATCATTAAAATCCACACGATCAAAACCTTCGTCTTTAAAAGATCTGGCAATGGTTGATGTTTCAGAAAAATTAAGTTTACAGCCTAAAGTATAGAAGCCAACTTTCTTTTTAGTATTCAATTTAAAATAGTCTTTAATGCTAAGTAAGATTGTTTATATTTACCTAGTGTAATTACAAATTTGTGATTGCAAAATTACGTATTTTTTTTAAGCCTTAAAAGGTGTTTAGACGCTTATATATTGATTACTATTAATGACTGTTTTAAAACGCAACACTACTAATTATCTAATTTTACTTGCCTTTATTAGCAGTATATTATCTTGTACAAATCAAGATAAAAACAACAAAGACCATTTAGTGTTTAGATATAATGAACACAAAAACATTGGCTCTTTAGATCCTGCTTTTGCTAAAGACAATGCAGATATTTGGGCTGTTAACCAATTGTTTAATGGTTTAGTCCAAATGGATGATAGCTTATTGGTTAAACCTAGTATAGCTAAGCATTGGTCTGTGTCTGAGGATGCATTACAGTACCGTTTTGTTTTACGTGATGATGTGTATTTTCATAAACACAAATTATTTAAAAAAGATTCCACCAGGACTGTAACTGCTTATGATTTTGAATACAGTTTTAATCGAATATTGGATCCTAAAATAGCGTCTTCAGGACGTTGGATTTTTAATAAAATAAAACATTTTGAAGCTGTTAATGATAGTGTTTTTGATATTACATTAAAACAACCCTTTCCTGCTTTTTTAGGATTATTAACCATGAAATATTGTAGTGTTGTCCCTAAAGAAATCACAGGACATTATGGTACAGATTTTAGAGCCAATCCAATTGGAACTGGTCCTTTTAAATTTAAACGTTGGGAAGAAAACGTCAAATTAGTGTTCAGAAAAAACAATCAATATTTTGAAACTGACGCTAAAGGCGAAACATTACCTTATCTTGAAGCAGTAGCTATTACGTTTTTACCTGATAAACAAAGTGAATATATGCAGTTTATACAAGGTAACTTGGACTTTTTAAATAGTTTAGATGCTTCATATCAAGATGACATTTTAACTACAAAAGGAGCCTTACGTGATAAATACGCCAACACTATTGACTTAATTAGAGGTCCTTATTTAAACACTGAATATTTAGCATTTTTCATGGAATCTGAACTAAATGAAATACAGTCTAAACGTATTAGAGAAGCGGTTAATTACGGTTTTGATAAACAAAAAATGATGACCTATTTAAGAAACGGGATAGGTATACCTGCTACTGGTGGTTTTATTCCTAAAGGTTTACCTGGTTACAGCAGTACTATTGGCTATACATATCAACCTGAAAAGGCTAAACAATTAATTGAAGATTATAAGACCCAAACTGGAAATAATAATCCTGAAATAACAATAACCACAACTAGTAATTATCTTAATTTTTGTGAATATATACAACGTGAATTAACTAAAATTGGACTAACAGTTAATGTAGATGTTATACCTGCTTCCACACTTAAAGAAGGTAAAGCTAATGGAAAATTAGATTTATTTAGAGCTAGTTGGGTTGCGGATTATCCTGATGCACAAAATTACTTGTCATTATTTTACTCTGAAAACTTTGCTCCTAATGGACCTAATTACACACATTTTTACAATACAAAATTTGATAGCCTTTACAAAGCTTCGTTTTTAGAAAACGATATAAAAAAGAGAACACAATCTTACACAACTATGGATAGCTTGGTATTAAGCAACTCTCCAATTGTTCCTTTGTATTATGATGAAGTGATTAGATTTACTCAAAAAAATGTATCTGGATTAAGTAGCAATCCTATTAATTTATTAGAAATTAAACACGTTAAAAAAGAAAAACAATAGTAGTATTTTAGACTAATACATTTTTATTATCATGTGCCTTTCCATTTAGAATTAATCCTAAAATAATAAGGTATTGTCCCATTGCATATCCAAACATGACCAAAAAGTCCTGAAACATTACATCTCCATAAAACATTTTAATAACCATTGTAGCTTCAGATAGCACAAACAAACCTACACCTAACAAAACAGTATAATAGCTTTTATTACTAACAACACCTTTTCTAATGTAAGCAAATAGAGTCATGACCAATGATATAAAAAAATACAATGTTATTGGTAAAAAATAATCTTTTAAATTAGGAAAAATAAGACTGTATAATATAGCTACTAGTAAAAAACAAATTACAAAAAATGGCACTAATCGTTTATTACTAAAATCCTCTTTATGAGAAAACTTAAGAATGTATAATATTTTACCTATTACAAATAAACCTATACTTATTATAAATTTAATTTTATTTAAATGGTCAATTATTAATATATCTCCTATAAAAAATAAAATTAAACCATAAAAAATATATTTTTCTACATAAATCTTTTTTTTATAAATAGCGTAAGCTGTAAAAACCAATAAGCTACCCATTACTAAAACCTTACTATAATACCTGTAAGGCATTGAAGGTAAATAGATTTTAGTATAAATATCTATTACAAGTAAGCAAATAAATAGAGGTGTATAGTATCGTATTAACTTTTCCATAATTACAGATTAGTTTTTAACACGTTTTCTGTATAATCAATAGTTGTTTTTTCTTTTAAAATCCCAACAATAATTAAATACTGTGACAAACAATAAAATAACATTACAGTTATTTTATTATAGGCTATCAGTGGGTTATAAAAGGTTTTCAAGATATTAATGCTATCTGCAATCATTGATAAAAACACACCTAACATTACTAACCAAAAGCTACTTGTATTAACTTCGTTTTTTCTTAAAAAAGCAAACTGCATTAATAACATTACCACAAATAAGTAGATTAAAAAAGGAAAAAAATAATGATTCAGATTATTATAGACTATGGATGTAATTAAAGTCATGTAAGCAAAACAAAAGACTAAAAACGGAATTAACTTAGAAATTTTAAAATCTTCATTATTTAAAAACCTTACAGAGTAGCATATTTTTCCTGCAATAAACAAGAATGCAGCAATTACAAAATGAGTCATTTTACCAGAATTACCGGTAATAAAGAAAAAATCTCCTATTAAAAATAATGACAATGCGTAAATAACTAATCGTTTTTTAGTGTTGTCCTTTTGTTTATTATTTAAAACATAAAATAATAACAAACTAACACCTAAAGCAATTTTAGAAAAATATCTATACGAATATAAATCGTAACTATTTTTAAAAAATGAGTCCAATAAGTACAAGCTTAGATATAAGATTGAAAATCTTAAAGTATTTTTAAAAATAAAATTCATATTGATTTTAAAACAAAAACAATATAAAAATTTAAATCAAAATTAACCCATAAAACCTTACAATTTCGATGATTAACCGTTGAATAGCAAGAGAATCAGTTAAATTAACGGTTAGTCTTTTCTAAACTTTTTAGTCTCTTCAAAAACATGTGTTAAAATAGCCTCATCTTGAGCTGTAAAATCTATACCTCTTCTTGCCATAACTACCTTTGCTACCTCAAAAGCTTTAGAAGTCAGATACGTTGTAAAACCTGAAGCTCCTCCCCAACTATAACTTGGTATAAAGTTTCTAGGAAAACCACTTCCAAAAACATTAGAATTAACTCCAACCACAGTTCCTGTATTAAACATTGTATTTATACCAGATTTACTATGGTCTCCCATCATTAAACCACAAAACTGTAAACCTGTTTTTGCAAAACGTTCAGTTTCATAATCCCATAGTTTAACTTGTACGTAGTTATTTTTTAGATTAGAATTATTAGTATCTGCACCTAAATTGCACCATTCACCTAACACTGAGTTTCCTAAAAAACCATCATGTCCTTTATTTGAATACCCAAACAATACAGAATTATTGACCTCTCCTCCTACTTTACTGTGTGGTCCAACAGTTGTTGGTCCATAAATTTTAGCTCCTAGCTTTAATGTTGCATGATCACACAATGCAAGAGGGCCTCTAATTAAAGTCCCTTCCATTATTTCGGCATTTTTACCAATATATATTGGACCTGTACTAGCGTTAAGCGTAGCAAATTCAACTTTAGCACCTTCTTCAATAAAAATATGTTCTGGAGAAATCACATTATTACTTTTTGGAATAGGCTGTGAAGTATTGTCTTTTGTTAACAACTCAAAATCTTGCTGTATAGCTTCACCATTTTTTGAAAAAATATCCCAAGTATGCTCTATTTTTAAAATATCTTTATCAAATTCTATAGCTTCATAAGTATCAAAATCTACTGCTTCTTGTGTATCTGTTGTATAAAAAACAATAACATCTTCATCTTTAAAAATAGCCTGATTTTCGGTTAAACCTTTAATAATTTCTACTAAATCTAAATTTGGTAAATATGCAGCATTTAGCATTACATTAGCCTCCAACTCAACCATAGGAAATTTTTCTGATAGATAGTCTTCAGTAATTGTAGTCGTTGTGTTACCTAAGTACAATTCCCATTTTTCTCTAATAGTCAAAATACCAACCCTAACATCTGCTACTGGTCTTGTATATGTAAATGGCAAAAGCTGATTACGAACTGGTCCGTCAAAAAGAATATAATTCATACTAAAAGTGAGTTTTGATTCAAAAATAATTCAATTTAGGGTAACAAAAAAGCCTTTCATTAAAATGAAAGGCTTTTAAAATATAGTTGACGCTAAAATTATTTTTTAAATTTTGCGTATTTGTTTTTAAACTTATCAATACGTCCAGCAGTATCAATTAATTTAGACTTACCTGTGTAAAACGGGTGAGACGTTCTAGAAATTTCCATTTTTATTACTGGATACTCAACACCATCAACTTCAATAGTTTCGTTAGTGTTTGCAGTAGACTTAGTTAAAAATACGTCGTCATTTGACATGTCTTTAAATGCTACCATTCTATAATTTTCTGGATGTATACCTTTTTTCATCGCTAAATGCTTTTTATCTTAACTAAATTCGAGGTGCAAATTTAAGTAATTTTTACAAACCTACAACTAATTTTTTAAAAAATTTTATTGTTAAAATTTGTAACGTTTTATTGTACCTTTATACTTATCATGTATTAACAAAACAAATATAATTATATCATGGACAAAACTATTAAATCTATTGCTACAAATTTTGGTATTTATCTTGGAGTGATACTGTCTTCCGTTACAGTAATTGCTTATGCTACAAATCTTGAATTACTGACCCAAACATGGTTAGGTATTAGTTTATTTATCGCTATTGTAGTCTTTGGTATAATAGCTGTAAGTAAATCTAAAAGTGCTTTAGGTGGTTACATTAGTTTTAAAGAAGCCTTTACAGCCTATTTTATCACAGTTATGATTGGTATTTTAATTAATGCAGTTATAAGTGTTATAATTTTTAATTTTATTGACCCAGAAGCAGCAGTTACTTTAAAAGAACTTGTTATTGAAAAATCTATTGAAATGATGAGAAATTTTAACACTCCTGAAGACGCTTTAGCTGATGCATTGACCCAAATGGAAAATTCACCAAGTCAATTTGCTATTAGTAGTATGGTACAGTCAGTAATAATTCAATTAATAATTTATAGTGTAATTGGTCTAATAATTTCATTAATAATGAAAAAAAACAACGAAGACTTATAATAGTTTTATATTTGAAAATATTTTTCAAATTAAATTATGAACATATCAGTAGTCATACCACTACTTAACGAAGAAGAGTCTTTAACAGAGTTACACCATTGGATAGCAAATGTGATGCAATCCAATGGTTTTTCATATGAAATACTTTTTATCGACGATGGTAGTACAGACCAATCCTGGAAAATTATTACTGCTCTACAAGCTAAAGATAGCAATGTAAAAGGTATTAGATTTTTAAAAAACTTTGGGAAATCTCAAGCATTACACGCTGGATTTGCTAAAGCTGAAGGTGACGTTATTATTACTATGGATGCCGACTTACAAGATAATCCAGACGAAATACCAGAACTTTACAACATGATTACTAACCAAGGATTTGAGTTAGTTTCTGGATGGAAAAAAAAGCGTTACGATAATAAGTTAACTAAAAACTTACCTTCTAAATTATTTAATTGGGCAGCAAGAAAAACTTCAGGTGTCCAACTTAATGACTTTAATTGCGGACTTAAAGCTTACCATAAAAATGTTGTTAAAAACATTGATGTAAACGGAGAAATGCACAGATACATTCCTGTTTTAGCTAAAAATGCTGGTTTTTCTAATATTGGCGAAAAGATAGTCCAACATCAAGCCAGAAAATATGGTGAAACTAAATTTGGAATGGACCGTTTTGTTAATGGTTTTTTAGACTTAATAACTATTTGGTTTTTATCTAGATTTGGAAAAAGACCAATGCATCTATTTGGTGCTTTAGGCGTTATCATGTTTGGCTTAGGACTTGTTTTTGCTTTGTATTTAGGAATAGACAAACTCTTTTTTAACACCTCTGGCAGACTAATTACCCAAAGACCACAATTTTATCTAGCATTAGTTACCATGATATTAGGATCTCAGTTTTTTGTGGCTGGTTTTTTAGGTGAAATAATTTTACGTCAAAAATCAGAAAAAAAACGCTATTTAATTAAAGAATCCTTAAATTTAGGTGAATAAAACACATTATTACTAGCACTTAATCAATAGTTTATACAATCACCAAGTATTAAAAAAGTAAACCTATGAGACATATTGAACCAGAACTTTTAAACCGAGTAAACACTTGGCTTACACCAACTTTTGACAAAGACACACAAGACCATATAAAAAACCTAATAGCGACACAACCTAATGAGCTAAATGAAAGTTTTTATAAAGACTTAGAGTTTGGTACAGGAGGTATGCGTGGTGTAATGGGTATTGGTACAAACCGTATTAACAAATACACACTAGGTAAAAACACACAAGGTATTAGCAATTATATGCAAACCGTTTTTCCTGGAGAAGACCATAAAGTAGCTATAGCTTTTGATTGCAGACACAATAGTAAAAGTTTAGCTAAAGTCGTTGCAGATGTTTTTTCTGCAAATAATATAAAAGTCTATTTATTTGAAGACCTACGTCCTACTCCAGAGTTATCTTTTGCCTTAAAACACTTAGATTGTCATTGTGGTATTGTACTTACAGCATCACACAATCCTCCAGAATACAATGGTTACAAAGTATATTGGCAAGATGGAGGACAATTAGTACCACCACAAGATGCACAAATAATTAATATTATTAACGCTTTAGATTATGCTGAAATTAAATTTGAAGCTAAGCCTGAATTAATAGAGTATATTGGACAAGAAGTTGATGATGTGTTTATTGATGCTTCAGTAAAAAATGGAAGTTTTGACACACAACAAAAAGACAAAGACAATTTAAATGTTGTTTTTACATCATTACATGGTACATCAATTACAACCATACCAGAAACCTTTAAACGTGCTGGTTATAACAACGTACATATTGTTGAAGAACAACGCGAACCTAATGGAGATTTCCCAACTGTAAAATCTCCAAATCCAGAAGAACCTGAAGCATTAAAAATGGCTTTAGAGTTAGCAGAAAAAGTAGATGGAGACATCGTTATTGGTACAGATCCCGATAGCGACAGAGTTGGTATTGCTGTTAGAGGGTTGGATAATAAAATGATTTTATTAAACGGAAACCAAACCATGGTCATGATGACTCAGTTTTTATTAGACCAATGGAAAAACAATAATAAAATTAACGACAATCAATTTATAGGAAGCACAATTGTATCTACTCCAATGATGTCTGCTTTAGCTAAAGCATATAATGTAGAATGCAAAGTAGGTTTAACAGGATTTAAATGGATTGCTAAAATGATTAAAGATTTTCCTAACCAAGAATTTATTGGTGGTGGAGAAGAAAGTTTTGGATTTATGGTTGGTGATTTTGTGCGTGATAAAGATGCAGTAACATCTGCACTATTAGCTTGCGAAATTGCTGCACAAGCCAAAGCAAAAGGTAGTAGCTTTTATAAAGAACTAATAACCTTATATACAATACATGGCTTTTATAAAGAAAGACTAATATCAATGACTAAAAAAGGCATTGAAGGCGCACAAGAAATCAAGCAAATGATGATTGATGCAAGAGAAAACCCATTAACGACCGTTAATGGATCTAAAGTTGTTAAAATTGAAGATTATCAATTATCTGAATCAAAAAATACTATAAACAATACTACAAGCACTATAGATATCCCTAAATCAAATGTATTAATTTATTATACTGAAGACGGAAGCAAAATAGCCTTAAGACCAAGTGGTACAGAGCCTAAAATAAAATTTTACATTAGCGTCAATACTACTTTAGACAATGTGTCAGATTTTGAAGCTACGGAACAGAAATTGGAATCAAAGATTGATGCTATATTAAAAGATATGCAATTATAATTTCATGAAAAAAATAATAGATCAACTTTACCCTTTTATAAAAAAGTTTAAAAAGCACGTTTTTTTTAATGTGCTTTTTAATTTATTATATGCTTTATTCAGTGCATTAGCATTTGTATCATTAATACCAATGCTAAACGTCTTATTTGATAAAACTACAATAGTTAACAAAGCTCCTGTTTGGACAGGCCTATCAGGCATTAAAGATTATGGAGAACAATTATTAAATTATAATGTAAGTCGTTATTTAGAAGCTGGAAACGCACAAATGGCATTAGTTATAGTTATAGCTTTGGTGATCTCTACTTTTTTACTTAAAAATCTGTTTGGATACTTCTCTATGCAACATATGATGTATCTGAAAAATGGAATTCTGACAGATTTAAGAAAACAGATGTATCAAAAAATAATCAGTTTACCATTAGCTTTTTATTCTAAAAGACAAAAAGGAGATGTAATGGCTAGAATTTTAGGTGATATAAATGAAATGCAAAATTCCTTTTTCATCGCATTAGAATTAATAGTAAGAGAACCAGCAACTATCATATTTTCTTTAATTTTCATGTTTTCCTTCAGCTGGAAACTAACTTTATTTGTCCTATTATTTATTCCTGTAGCAGGATTTTTAATTTCTAGATTAGGAAAAAGTTTAAAAAGTAATTCTCTTAAAGCTCAGCAAGAAGGAGGTCGATTAATTTCTATAGTTGAAGAATCGTTAACTGGGTTAAAAATTGTAAAAAGCTATAATTCTGAAACTATTTTTAATCAAAAATTCACTAATTCTGCAGACAGAATTTTAAAATTAGCCAATAAAATAGGCGTTAAAAACAATCTTGCTGGACCTGTAAGTGAAGTCTTAGGCATAGCTACTATAGCTGTATTATTATGGTATGGAGGACAACTAGTTTTAGTTGAAAATGTAATAAAAGGAACCGATTTTTTAGCTTTTATGGGATTAGCATATGCTATATTAACACCTGCAAAAGCTATAAGTAAAGCTTCTTATAAGGTTAAAAATGGAATTGCAGCAGCCGATCGTGTATTTGAAATTTTACATGAAGAAGACACATTACCAGACTTACCAAACGCTACTGTGTTAAATACTTTTGAAAGCGAATTAAAAGTTGAGAACATCTCCTTTAAATATGATAATGACTATGTATTAAAAAACTTTAGCATAAAAGTTCCTAAAGGAAAAACTATAGCACTTGTTGGACAATCTGGAAGTGGTAAAAGCACAATTGCTAATCTTGTAACAAGATTTTACGACATTAATAAAGGAACAATTTCTATTGATGGTAAAGACATAAAAAAAGTGACAAAAAAGTCATTAAGAAACTTAATGGGCTTAGTCACCCAAGACTCAATTTTATTTAATGACACCATAAAAAATAATATATTAATTGGTAAACCTGATGCAACCGAAGACCAAATTATTGACGCTTTGAAAATTGCAAATGCCTGGGAGTTTGTTAGCGAATTACCAAACGGTATAGAAACAAATGTTGGAGATGCTGGAAATAATTTTTCAGGAGGACAAAAACAACGTTTAAGTATTGCAAGAGCTGTACTTAAAAACCCTCCAATTATGATATTAGATGAAGCAACCTCTGCTTTAGACACTGAAAGTGAGCGTTTAGTCCAAGTTGCTTTAGAAAACATGATGAAAAACAGAACATCTATTGTTATAGCACACAGGCTATCAACTATACAAAATGCAGATCAAATTATTGTGATGCAAAAAGGAGAAATTGTAGAACAAGGCACGCACACTCAACTATTAGATAAAAACGGAATGTATAAAAAGCTGGTAGAAATGCAAAGCTTTGAATAATAACAATATATATAAATCAAAAAAAGGATAAACAATTGTTTATCCTTTTTTTTATCAGTTGTTAGATTTGGGGCTAACAACATAAATACGCTTACAAGACAAAAGTAAACCTTTTTTAACACTAAACAAGAAAAAAAAACGCTTAATCGTTAAAACACAACTCTTAATCGTATCAACCGATTCAATTAACTAAAAAAACAACACTTTAAATAACAAGATTATTCTTACTTTTTTAAATTAAACTTTTGTGTTAAATTACAGTCTAACTTAATGTATGTTACAAGAAGAAACACTTTTACTGCAACAATTACAGTCTGAAAAAGACAAAAATGCAGCATTTAAAAAACTAATATCGCTTTATAAAGAGCGTTTGTATTGGCACATTCGTCATATTGTAAAATCTCATGATGATACAGATGATGTTTTACAAAATACCTTTATAAAAATTTTTAAAAACATAAATTCTTTTAAAGGTGATAGTAAATTATATTCGTGGATGTATAGAGTTGCAACTAACGAAGCATTAACTCATATAAAACGAAATTCTAGAATAAAAAACAGCAGTAATGAAGAAGTTAACCAATTAGCTATAGATAGTTTACAATCTGATGTGTATTTTGAAGGCGATGATATTCAATTAAAACTTCAAAAAGCTATTGCAACACTTCCAGAAAAACAACAATTAGTTTTTAATATGAAATATTTTCAAGAATTAAAATACAGCGAATTATCAGAAATTTTAGAGACTAGCGAAGGCGCTTTAAAAGCCTCTTACCACATTGCAGCAAAAAAAATTGAAACCTATTTAAAAGACAATTAAACTATTTTACTTTTTTAAAGTCCTATTAATACAATGAAAAAGAAACTATTAAATACAACACAAGCTTCTGGTTTTAAAATTCCTGAAAATTATTTTGAAGGATTAGAAGACAAAATGCTTACACAAATACATTTAGAAACCCAATCTAAATCCTCTGGATTTAAGGTTCCTGAAGACTATTTTGATACTATTGAAGCTTCAGTATTATCTAAAATAAATAAACCAGAACCAAAAGTTTATAAGTTATTTACAAAAAAAACATTACTATCTGTATCTAGTATTGCAGCTGTATTGATGTTATTTTATAGCCTGAATTTATTTAAATCATCTCCAACAACATTAGATGCTTTAGATACTGATACTGTTGAAAATTATATTTTAGACGAAATTGAATTAAATGATTTAAATCTTTTAATTAATGACACAGAATTATCCCAAACAGATTTTATTGATTATAATACCATAGAGGTTGACGATTATTTAGATGATATAGATTTAAACGACTTCTATCAAGAATAAAAAAATATTAAAAATGAAAAAACACATATTAATAGCATTAGTTTTATTGTTTTCTTTTAGTGCATTTGCCCAAAGAGATAATAAGAAACAACACGAAAAAATTAAAGCTTTAAAAGTAGCTCATATTACAGAACAATTAGATTTAACCACTAAAGAAGCTGAAGCTTTTTGGCCTATTTATAATAAGTTTGAAGAAGATCGATATAAAATACGTGAATCTTCTTCTGAAAAAAGAAAACGTGTTGATGCACAAAAACTAACAGAAAGTCAAGCAGAACAACTTGTAAAAGAAATGCAAGAATTAGAAGCTACTAAATTTAAAATGGATAAAGATTACGTCGCTAAACTTTCTAAAATTATAAGCTATAAAAAGATTGTCCTATTATTTAATTCAGAGCGTACATTTAAGAAAAAAATGATTGAAGAATATCGAGGTAGACACCGAAAAAATTAAGAATAAAAAAGAAGCCAAATGGCTTCTTTTTTATTGTCTAATATGGAGTGTTACTTTTTATAATCAGTCTACTTAAAACTAAGTTTACTAATCCTTTTATTTCCAGCAGCATAAGCTGTACTATCATTTACAAATCGTAATGTATAATAGCCATCGTCACTTAAGTGCGTCCAAGTATGTCCTGCATCACCACTATAATCTATACCTTTAAAACCAATAGCAACTAGTTGTTTGGCATTACTATTTGGCACATACTTAACACAACTTCTGTAACCTGGTCCTACTCCATCAGAAACTGTTTTCCAAGTTTTCCCTCCATCTTTAGTTATAATTTTATTAGCTACGTTATCCTCTGCTTTTGTGTAATCTCCACCAATAGCAAAACCATTGTTTTGGTCATAAAAATCTATACTATACATTCCCGTAGTTTCTAAGCCTTGAATAATTGGAGTATTAAACACTTCCCAAGTCATCCCTTTATCTGGTGAAAACATAACACGACTTGCTTTACCTCCTGTAGCAACCCAAGTGTTATCTCCAACTATAGCAATATTGGTGTCACTTGCAGCAAAAGCAGCTTCACCAGGTTTTGCCTCAGGCAACTTACTACAAGGTATTTTAGTCCAAGATTTACCTTTGTCTCTAGTTATAATTATGCTTAGACAATTATCTGTAGGATCTCCAATTGCAATCCCTTCTTCGTCATTCCAAAATTCCATCGAATCATAAAACGCTTTGCTATGATTTTCTTGATAAACCACTTTATTTTTATGCAAATCTACATCAAGGTTAAAAACCAAAGCAGGTGACCCAATACTTAAACCGTAACCTTTATTATTAGCAAGAGCAAGAGCTCTAAAATTAGGTGTAATAGTATCGTGTGTTATTTGAATAGGAAAAAGATCTTTAACTGCATTAAACTCTGGTGCATCATTATGAAAATACATTCCAAATTTACCATCAGAGGTTAAATAAGCTAAACCAATAGTATCCATTATTTCAATAGCTCTTACATTAAGAGTCTGTTTTTCAATTAAAACTTCAATATTAACAGAAGAGAAGCTTTTTTGTTCTGTTTTTAATTCTGATTTGTTTTGGCCAGCTCCACAACTTAGTAAAATTATTGTTAATGTTAAGCTCAGTAAAATATATAGTGTATGTTTCATATTTTAAATTTTCATAAAAATAGAAAAGCTCCACCATTACAGCGAAGCTTTTCAAAAAAAATAATCAACCAAAATTATTTACCTTCATGCTTTAAGGTTTTTATATCTGTGATTAATTGGGCTATTGAAGCTCTGTTTAATCCATTATAAATTCCTCTAATATGTTTTTGTTTGTCTATTAGTAAAAAATTTTCGGTGTGTAAAAAATCATTAATATCTTTACTTTCACCTAAATCATTTTCGACAAAATATTGTTCTCTTCCTAAATTATATATTTCATTTTTATCACCTGTAGCAAGGTGCCATTTATTATCTTTTACGTCATAATCTGTTGCATATTTTTTTAAAACAGCTACAGTATCTATAGTTGGTGTCACAGAATGTGACAGTAATAACACCTCATCATCATCTTTAAATGCCTCTTGTATTTTTGCCATGTTACCAGTCATTTTGGGACAGATTCCTGGACAAGTGGCAAAAAAGAAATCCGTAACATAAATTTTATCCTTAAATGTACTTTGCGTAATTGTATCTCCTAGTTGGTTTATTAATGAAAACTCTGGTATTTTATGAAAATCCCTCTCTGCATCACTATTTGGTATTAACCAATTTGGTGTAAAAGACTCATCATTATAATACGGTAAATAGTCTGTCCTACTATTTTCTTCTATAATAATAGTTTCTTTTTTTACTTTACTATCGCAACTAGTAAAAATGATTAATAAGAGTATTAAAAACTGTTTCATTATTCTTTTTTATCTAGTACTACAACTTCGTCTTCTAGTTTAAAACAAGAGTTAGCTCGTCTCATACCAAAAATTCTTCCGTTTTTAGCCTCATAATTCACATAAAGCTTTCCGTTTTTTAACCAAGCTTTTTGTAAACCATCTTCTTTACCATTAGCTAATTGCCTTTGTTTTGATAATTGACCAGTATTGTACCATGATAAAGCTTCACCATTTACTGCTCCATTAACATACTTACAATCTAAAGCTAAAGTTCCGTTTTGCCACCAGGTTTTATAACTACCTTCTAACACGTTTTGTTTGTAATGTGACTGTAATTTTAGTACACTATTTTCAAACCAAACACAATACACGCCTTCTTTTTTTCCGTTTAAGAAGCCTGTTTTTTCTTTTAACTTATTATTTTTATGTAATCTTATGGCATAGCCAGTATACGGTTGACCTTTATAGAACCACACTCCTGTGTTTCCGTCTAACGATAAACTATCTTTAATTACATTTTTGTCTGCATCAATTGATGCTACATTTACTACACTTACTTTATAATTGCTGTTTGAAGTTGTATTAGTATTACAACTAACAATTAAAAAAACTAATATAATAAAAAAAAGTCTATAAACTTTCATTTTTTTTTAATAACCTTGATATGGTCCTGCAAAAGCAAGATATGAACCAGTTGTTGAGTATAACTCATTAATAATATGATAGTGATATTCTTCTTCTCCATCTGTATATTGAGTAACTGATGTGTGACCACCTGAGGCATCTAAATCTGAAGGGTAAGTCCCTAAATTATTACACTTACGACCATACAAAAACACCCCATCTAGTAAAACACCCACTAAAGCGTCATCGTCATTAGAGAATGCTTTTGGCTCTAAATGATAGTGATAAACACCAGGACCAATGTGGGCACCTGTCCAATCTAAACTTGCTGCAGCTGCATCAAGTGGTCCACCACCTTCTTGATCGTTAAAAATTGAAGCACCACTAACAGCTATACCAATAGTATCAAAATTTGTTGCTACTGAACTACCTGTTAAATCAGGTATAGCATCTACTGTTATTGTTGTTGCGTTATTATTACTTGACATTATTGAAGGGGTTGTTTCTACACTAGGTTCGTCTAAGTATAAATCATGTCCTTCTCCCCAATATACTGTTTCATGATTTGGCAATCCTGTAGTTTCAATAGTAATAGTTGCACCATTATTTGACAAATAAATGTCTGTAGCATCTGTGTTAAATGCTTCAAAAGCAGCATGAAGCTCTGTTACTGTGTCATCTGTACTTACTGAGTCTGATGTATCTGTTGATGAATCATCATTACTATCACAAGCATTGGTAGTTAATACTATACTTAATACGACTACAAAGGGTTTAAAAAATAATTTCATGTAATAAAATGTTTTAATTTATAACTATATAATTTAGATGCTACATTAAAAAAATACTTGCGTAAAAATTAAATTAATCTCTTCTTTTTCTTTTTTTAGAGTTGTCTTGGGTATTTTCATAAAATACTTTTAACTCCTCTAAATCCAATTCTCCGTCACTATTTGTATCTATTTCACTAAAATGTTCTGATAATTCTTGTCTTTGTTGTGCTGCAACTTCAAGCTCGTTTAAAGTACCATCATCATTATCATCTACTTCTTTTAAAACTCTTTTAGCCGAAATTTTTCTGGGTTTATCACTATTAATTACAGCTTCTAATTCTTCTAAGTCAATAACACCATCTTCATTAAAATCTATAGTATCAAATTGCTCTGATATTTTACCCTTTTTATCATTGGATGCCTCTTCTTTATCTATAACATCATCACCATTTTTATCTAGTAATTCCATTATTTTTGAAGCATCTGGTTTTTGTTTACCTTGACCTCTTCCACCACCTTGACCACGTCCACCTCCTTGTCCTCCACCTGGAGGTCCTTGAGCAAATACGCTAAAGCATAATACCATTGAAAAAATTGTGATTGCTGTTTTAATATTTTGTTTCATTTTGGTTAGTTTTTTTTATAAAGATTACTTTTTTTTATAAACGTTTAATATTAAATTTTAATTACGTTCTCTTCGTTTTGGTTTTGGTGCTTTTTTAAATTCTTCTTCACTAATAAACCCATCTTCATCAGTATCAATTTCTGTAAAGCTTTCTTTTAATGGTCCCTTAATTTCAGTTTTAGATAATTTACCATCTTCATCTGTATCCAACTCTTTTAATAATTCACTAAATGTTGGAGGAGTTCTTTTTGCTCTATCGTGTGATTGCGCTTTAGCATTAGTTAAATTGAATACTGTTAATCCAAATATTAATATTCCTGTTTTTATTGCTTGTTGTTTCATAATTAAATTGTTTTGTTATGTAGTTTTAGATGAAGTATTAACTATTTACTTGTGCTAGCTTATGTTAATTAAAA